>ERZ777011.322-NODE-322-length-75822-cov-15.344266_pt1 | contig 75822 bp, 58 predicted proteins | sample MGYA00374964_ERZ777011 | MGnify/ENA primary metagenome ERZ777011 (study PRJEB29310, sample SAMD00008975) | mouse gut metagenome | study: EMG produced TPA metagenomics assembly of the Metagenome analysis of fecal microbiota from mouse which was promoted... | reverse complement strand
ATTACCTTTGTCCGGCTCTCTCCGGTTAAAATTCATTCTCGGCTCAGTCACATAGCCCGCTATGCTCCTTTGCCTTAAATGAATTTTAACTCGAAGATAGCCGCCCCAAATTTAACTTTTATTTTTAAACAGCTTCTTAAACAACAACTAAAAAACAAACCATATGTCAATCATTAATCTTGAAGGTGTGGAAAAGGTTTATCGCACCAGTGAAATAGAGACAATAGCTCTTGAGAATGTTAACCTCAGGATTGAAAAAGGGGAGTTTGTAAGCATCATGGGACCCTCGGGATGCGGAAAATCAACCCTCCTCAACATCATCGGACTTCTTGACAAGGCAACCAAGGGGAAGGTGGAGATAATCGGCACCGATACCGAATCGCTCGGTGACACCGGACTTTCCCATTTCCGCAACGCCAACATAGGATTCGTGTTCCAGAGCTTTCATCTGATTCCCTCGCTGAACGTCGCCGACAATGTGGCTCTCCCCCTGCTCTATCGCAAGGACACAGGAGCCAAGGCACGGAAGGAGAAGATCGACAATGTGCTCGAACGCCTCGGCATCTCTCACCGAAAACGCCATTTCCCCTCCCAGCTCTCCGGAGGGCAGTGCCAGCGTGTGGCGATAGCCCGCGCAATCGTGGGAGACCCTGAAATTATCCTCGCCGACGAGCCTACCGGCAATCTTGACTCCAGGATGGGAGCGGAAGTGATGGAACTCCTACATCAGCTCAACAAGGAAGACGGACGCACTATTGTGATGGTCACCCACAATGAAGAACAGGCGCGCATGACCGACCGCATTATCCATTTCCTCGACGGGCGCAGAATCGAATGAGAACGCTTCCGCCGCCGAGAGCTATTTTATCCACTTCACTTCCAACAGACAATTATGAACAATTACTTAAAACAGATATGGTATGAACTGCGCCACCAGCCGATGGTGACAATCACAACGGTAATGGGCACCGCATTCGCCATCTTCCTTATGATGGCGGTATTCATTACCTCCTCTCTCGACACGGTGCCCGTCGCACCGGAAACAAACCGCCCCCGTCTTATGTTCGGACAAAACATACACATTAAATACGAAAAGGGCGAATCATCGGGTGGAATGTCATATAACACCGCAAGACGACTCTACGGAAATCTTGACGGCATAGAGAGGATTTCCTTTGCCAACAGCTGGGCTGTCAATCTTGACGTGTCGGTAAAAGACGGCGACTGCGTGTCACTGTTCGAAAAGAAGGTTGACGATGCATTCTGGGAAATATTCGATTTCACGTTCGTTTCCGGCAGACCGTTCGACAAGGCATCTGTCGATGCCCGTCTGAAAAAAGCTATAATCACAGAATCCGCGGCTGTAAGACTGTTCGGCAAAGCGGATGTGGCAGGCAAAGAGATAAAAATCAACCATGTGCCACACATAGTCCAGGGTGTGGTGAAGGATACGAGTCCACTGTTAGTGCAAAGCTTCGCCAACATATACACCGTCTACGCTCCTGAGGAGCAGGATAATCTCTGGATCGACGGTTACGGAGGCGACACACAGGTGATTCTTCTCAAGGCGCCGGGGGTGAGCGACGAACACATCCGCAATCAGGTGAAAAGCCGATACGCCACATTCGCATCGGTTCTGAAGAAGGAAGGGAAGCAGGTGGATTACCATCAGGCGCCCTATACGGCGGAGACTGTCAATCTCGAATTCGGCTCAAACACCGATCCCGATCCCGACACACCCCGGAAACTGAGATACGCGGTCTATCTCATCCTTCTGATTCTCCCTGCAATAAATCTCAGCAGCATGACACGCAGCCGGCTGCGCCGACGCGTGTCGGAAATCGGAGTCCGCAGGGCTTTCGGAGCGACAAAAGCCGGCATCATGAGCCGGTTCCTCGGAGAGAATCTCATTCTTACTCTCGCCGGAGGCATCATCGGTCTTGTACTCTGCCTCGTATTCGTGGTCTTCTTTTCCAATCTCTTCATTTCCTATGGAGGGAAATTCGGCAACAATGACATAGCCGCCTCGACTCCTACAATCAACATGCTTCTGAATTTCAAAACTTTCGGAATCGCGCTGCTGTTCTGCCTTCTCCTTAATGTCATAAGCACCGGAATGCCCGCATGGCGTGCGTCAAAGGTCAACCCGGCTGAAGCTATTTCCGGTAAAAACGATTGAATCATGAAAAGAAATCTTTTGACTCAGATAAAAAACGAATGGCGCGACAACCTTTGGCTCGTGATCGAGCTGGCTATCGTGGCTGTCGCGATATGGGCGCTTTCGTTCACTCTTTACGACACTTTGCGCCCTAAGTTCGATGACAAGGGATATGACATCGACAACGTATATAAGATCACGCTGAAAAGTCTCGGAAAAGACAGTCCGGAATATGTGGATATGGGTGATCGGACGGAAACCGCCAACCTCGATGACGGAAAAACCCTGATGGCACGCATTCGCAAGTCTCCCTACGTCGAGATTGCGGCGTTCTCGAACAACGCCCTCCCCTATCAGTTCAGCTACGCCGGGAACCAGCTTGATGTGCAGGACAAGGGTGACTCGGTGTTTTATATGGGCAATCTGCGCATGGCAAGTCCGGAGATCGCAGGTGTGCTCAAAATCAGAAGCACACAGAACCTGTCGCTGAAAGATCTTGAGGAAATCCTGCGCCGCGGAGACCTGCTTGTATCTACTGCTCCGGATTATAGTTACGGCGGCGTCAAGGATCTGAAGGATCTCGTCGGCGGACGCGTCATGCCTTACGACACACTTCACACACGCCGCATCGGAGGTGTCATCAAGTCCATAAAACGCAACGAATATGAGCAGAAGACCGGCACCATCATTTTCCCGATTGACGAGTCCGACTACAAGCGTCTTGCATATTGCTCGGAGATCGCGGTGAGGGTGAAGCCGGGAACGGGCAAGAAATTCGAAGAGGAGTTCTATTCCGACAAGAGCATGAGACAGCTCAGAAACAGATATCTCACAGACCTGAGCCGCATGGAAGATGTCAGAGCCGCCAACCAGCACTACAGCGATTCCATGGTGCGTCTGTGGAGCGCGGGAATAGTTTTCCTTCTGGTCATAATATTCCTCGGACTGCTCGGCACGTTCTGGTTCCGTATCCGCCAGCGTGCCGGAGAAATCGCCCTGCGCAAGACATGCGGCGCGACTTCCGCCGACATTTTCCGCAGAATAATAGGCGAGGGAATGATCCTTCTCTCCATAGCGCTCATACCTGCCTTGACAGCAGGCGCGGCAATATACCGGTTCATAATCATCGAAAAAGGATTCCCCTTCGATGAATACAAATATGTGATAGCTCTGTCTTTCCTGATCATGGCGGTCATCATGGCGGCTATGATTGTGGCTGGAACAGTATTCCCCGCCCGCAAAGCGATGAAGACAGAACCGGCGATAGCCCTCAAGGAGGAATAGCCGGAATGTGTAAAAAATATATCCAGAAATAAATGAGATTCCGACAATTTTTCTTATACGCAGCTCTTCTGGTTTCCGCGCCCATGTCAGGCGCGGAAACGGAGGAGTTATATCTTTCGCTCGACGAGACAATCTCCCGCGCACGGACAAGCAGCGTGGATGCCGCAGTGGCACTCGATGAACTCAAGACCTCATATTGGGAATACCGTTCCTACCGCGCGGAACTTCTGCCTGAGGTCAATTTCTCCGCCACTGTTCCCGCCTATCACAGACAGTATTCACCTTACATGAACGAATCGGGCAGCTACAGTTTCGTGCGCAACAATTACCTCCAGATGAACGGCGAAGTGTCGCTGAGCCAGAACATATGGCTCACGGGGGGAAAAATAGCGCTGAACACTTCGCTCGATTTTTTCCGTCAGCTCGAAGGAGACAAATACAACCGTTTCATGTCAATACCTGTAGCTCTCACTCTGACACAACCCGTGTTCGGAGTCAACGGCATAAAATGGGACAGACGCATAGAACCGGTCAGATACACCGAAGCAAAGGCTGCATATCTCAGCGCGTCGGAAGATGTGGCGATCAAGGCGATTGCATATTATTTCCAGCTCCTTATGGCTGACGAGAACATGACAATAGCCTCGCAGAACCTTGAAAACGCCCGGAAACTTTACGAAGTGGCGAAAGAAAAACGGGAAATGGGACGCATCAGCGGCAATGACCTCCTGCAGATGGAACTCAACCTGCTCAACGCCGAATCAGAACTTACCGACTGCGAGAGCAGCCGGAAAAGCTGCATGTTTCAGCTGCGCACGCTCCTCGACCTCGGTGAGAACACGAACATAATACCCCTGACTCCATCTGCCCTCCCTGCGGCAGACATCAGCTATGAGGAGGCTTTGCAGAAAGCACTCGAACGCAACAAACTCGCGGCAAGCATCAGACGGCGCCAGCTGGAGGCGGATTATGAAGTGGCGAAGGCGAAGGGCAACCTGCGCCAGATATCGCTTTTCGCCCAGATCGGTTATACTGGCACTGACAGACGCTTCGGAGGCGCATATTCATCTCTCAAAGACAACCAGGTGGTCGAAATTGGTTTCGAAATACCGATTCTTGACTGGGGACGCCGCCGTGGAAAAGTGAAGGTGGCGGAAAGCAACCGCAAGGTCATGGAAAGCAGGCTGCGACAGGAGAGAGCAGATTTCTCCCAGAATCTGTTCATTCTCGTGGAGCGTTACCGCAATCAGATGCGGCAGCTTGAAATCAGCCGACGCGCTGATGAAATCGCGGCACGCCGATACGCCGCAAATGTCGAGACTTTCATGATCGGCAAAATATCCACCCTCGACCTCAATGATTCACGCGTAAGCAAAGACGAGGCGCGGCGGGAATATATCAACGAACTGTACCTGTTCTGGAACTATTACTATCAGATACGCAGTCTGACCCTTTGGGATTTCTCTGCGGGATCGGGCATTGACGCGGATTTCGAACGCGACATCCGCAACCGGTGACCACAGGAATTCTGTTGTGTTATCCCGAAAAAAATACTAACTTCGCATTATGATCCTAATTGTTGACGATGACAAGGCAATAAGGCAGTCTCTTGCCCTTGTCCTGAAGCGCAAGGGTTACGAGACCGCGCTCGCCGGTAATCCGGACGAGGCCCTCGGCATGCTGCGCAAACATAAGTTCCGCCTGGTGATCATGGATATGAACTATTCCCTTTCAACCACCGGCGAAGAGGGAATACATCTTCTGCGCCAGACAAAAATCTTCCAGCCTGACACACCTGTGATTCTTATAACCGCCTGGGGCAGCATCGAACTTGCCGTGGAAGGGATGAGATTCGGTGCTTTCGACTTCATAACCAAACCCTGGAACAACCACCTTCTTCTGCAGAGAATAGAGACGGCACTGAGCCTGTCTTCCCCGGCTACGGATTCTGACCGGAATCCGGCGGATTTCGACAGGTGCGGTTTTATCGGTGAGAACCCCAGGGTAAAGGAGCTGCTGAAGACTGTGGAAAGAATAGCCCCGACCGACGCACCGGTGCTCGTGCTCGGCGAGAACGGCACCGGGAAAGAGCTTATCGCCAACGCCATCCACAAAAACAGCCGCCGTAAAAACGCTCCTTTCGTTATGGTGAACCTCGGTGGAATCTCTACTTCCCTTTTCGAAAGCGAGATGTTCGGTCATTCAAAGGGTGCATACACTGGTGCTGTCTCCGAACGCAAGGGCAGATTCGAACTTGCCGACAAGGGAACGATCTTCCTTGACGAAATAGGAGACCTCACTCAGGACTGTCAGGTGAAACTGCTGCGCGTACTGCAGCAGCACACATTCGAACGCCTTGGCGAAAGCCGCACGCGAAAAACCGACATCCGCGCCATATGCGCCACTAACGCAGACCTGCCGGCAATGGTCAGGGAACACACCTTCCGCGAAGATCTCTTTTACCGTATAAACCTTATCACGCTGCGCATACCCCCACTCCGTGAGCGTCGCGACGACATTCCTCTCCTCGCAAGGAATTTCATGGAGTCGGCATCAAGGTCTCACGGCATCCGTTGCCCGGAGATCTCTCCGGAGGCGCTCGGTTACCTTTCGCGTCTCCCCTATCCGGGCAATGTGAGACAACTCAGGAACATGGTCGAGAGAGCCGTGCTGATGTGCGCCGGCGGCATACTGGAAAAATGCGATTTCGAGGCAGACGGAAACATTCAGGATGTTTCCGCAACCGACTTGAAAGGAAGTCTTGAGGGCGCCACTCTCGAAGACCTTGAGGCGGCAGCTATCGCCGAGGCTGTCAGAAAGTATGACGGCAACCTGTCAAGAGTGGCGGCGGCGCTCGGCATAACACGCCAGTCGCTTTATCGCAAAATTGAGAAACATGGCATCGACATTTCGTGATTCCGGCATATGAGACCATCCGCCATACACAATATCCTTCTCCTGCTTTCCGCAGCCTGTGCCCCGGCAGCGTGCATTATGCTTCCTTCTCCTGCAAGATGGTGGTGCGCAGGAATTGCCGCGATGTCGTTCATTCTTCTTCTGCTGCTTCGCAGGAGCATCGTAAAGCCGTTGTCGGCGGCACAGCGCGGTCTTGAACACCTTCGCGCCCAGGATTTCAACAACCGACTGATAAAAGTGGGCGAACCGGGTGCCGACCGTATCGTGTCTCTCTTCAATGACCTTATGACGCGTCTGAAAAACGAGCGGCTGCGGCTCAAGGAACAGGACACGTTCCTCAGGCTTCTTATCGAGGCATCGCCGATGGGCATTATTCTGCTTAACCTCGACGGCAGAGTGTTGATGACCAACGGGGCATTCATCAGAATCGCGGAGATCAGGAATGAGGATGGCATAACCGGCAAAAGACTCGACGAACTGGACTCCCGCATTGTCAGAACGCTGCTCGCCATCCCGCAGGGAGAAAGCCGTGTCATCAGGCAGGACGGTTCACGTCTATACCGTGGTTATCACCTGCAGTTTATGCAAGAAGGATTTCACCGTCATTTTTATCTTGTGGAGACTCTTACCGATGAACTGAGAACAGCTGAGAAAGAGGCATACGAAAAGGTGATACGCATGATTTCCCATGAGGTCAACAACACCATGGGGAGCGTGCTGACGGTCCTTGAGACCCTTGCCGAAGACACAGCCGGAGACCCGGACCTGAACGAGACAATTGAAAGTTGCAGGGAAAGGTGCGCGGGGATGTGCGGTTTCATAGATTCTTTCGCGGAGCTTGCCAGAATACCGGATCCTGTCCTCAGACAAGTAGACATGAATGCGGAAATCACCGGAATGCTGCCATTTCTGCGCCTTATGGCAACCGACAGTTGCGTGATTACCTTCAACAACGAAAACCGCCCTCTCCCGGAAATCGAGAAAGAGCGGATGTATGTCAATGCCGATATGCCCCTTTTGCAGCAGGCTATTGTCAATATCGTGAAAAACGCAGTGGAGAGCATCTCCGGAAATGGAAACCGCGACGGTGTGATTCATATCGCCACGGAAAATGAAAACGGCTCTGTCACATTGACAATATGCAATAACGGCGCGGAAATCTCCGAAGAGACGGCTTCACGTCTTTTCAGCCCGTTCTTCTCGACAAAGCATTCCGGACGCGGGCTGGGGCTCACGGTAGTGTCGGAGGTGTTGCGCAGACACGGTTGCTCGTTCTCGCTGCGCACCGGGCAGGATTCACTGACCCGCTTCACAATCCGCTTCCCGGGGCAACGTGAGGTGAAGCGCCGCCCAGCCGAGAATGCCGGCAAGAAGCGAGCCTGCAAGAATACCGAGCTTTGAGTCGTTGAGAAGCTGGGAAGTGACGGGGTCTCCGGTGCCGAACGACAGTGTGGCGATAAAGAGCGACACCGTGAAACCGATACCGCCGAGCAATGAGACTGCGGCAAGACTTCCCCATGTGGAGCCTTCCGGCATAGGTGCCCATTTCAACAATATGCATAATGCCGCAAAAAGGAAAATCCCGAGGAATTTACCACCTATCAGACTCACGATTATAGCCGGGGCGATGCCATGGAACAGCTGACCGATCTCCATGTTGCCGAAAAAGATTCCGGCATTGGCGAAAGCGAAAAGCGGCACTATGATGTAGTTGACCAGCGGATGCAGTGTGTCTTCCATATCCTGGAGCGGAGAGATTACTTTGTCGGATGAAGACTCTATCTCTTTGAGCCAGTTCATCTGCTCTTTGCTCAGAATGGTGCGCGAATTGAGATGTTCGTCATCCTCGTGGGCGAAAAACGATATGTTCTGCCTGATGGTCTTGATATATTTCATAGGTGCGTAGACAGGTTTAGCCGGAACACAGAATGCCACAAGCACACCGGCGATTGTGGGATGTATGCCGGCGTTGAGGAAACAGAACCATACGACCGCTCCCAGAAACACATAGAACATCTTTGACTGGATACCCAACTTGCCACCCACAAACAGCACGAGCATACAGGCGGCGGCATAAAGCAGCAGCATGTAGTCGATATGCGTGCTGTAGAACGCGGCTATGACGATGATGCCTCCTATGTCATCGACCACAGCCAAGGTGGTCAGAAACACTTTCAGACCTATAGGCACACGGTTGCCGAGCATGGCGAGGACTCCCAGGGAGAAGGCAATGTCGGTTGCCATAGGAATTGCTGCGCCGCCGGCATATGCGGTACCTTTCGACATGAACCAGTAGATAAGCACGGGCACTCCCATGCCGCCTATAGCCGCGATGATGGGCAGTAATGCGTTGCGGAACGACGAAAGCTCGCCAACAAGCACCTCGCGCTTGATTTCCAGACCTACGGAGAAAAAGAAAAGCGCCATCAGCGCGTCGTTGATAAACGCCATGATCGACATCGGTGCGCCATGATGGCCGAAAAGATTGAAATCTCCTACGCGAAGCTCGACCTCGTTAAGCCATATCGATTCATATATCTCTCGTGTGAACGGCAGATTGACCACCAGCAGTGCCAGCGCGGTCGCAAATATAAGCACATTGCCGCCGCTGGCATAATTCTTTATTGTCTTTTGTGCAGTATAAAATACAGAAGCCATTTTGGGTAATGATTGGTTTGTACATAATGGGCTGAATCCCAGACATGAGGTTCAGGATTCAACTCGAAACGGGTTATTTCCCCTTTATGCGGGATTGGGATTAAAACGGTTGTCAAGTATGGCGAAAAGCTGCTCTGACGCCTCTTTGGTCTTGACTTTCTCTATGACATCGGTCACAACTCCATTCTCATCTGTCACGAATGTAGTGCGAACGATACCCATATATTCCCTTCCTGCCATCTTTTTCTTTTGCCATACTCCCGCCGATTCACAGAGCGCATGCTCCGTGTCTGCCACAAGAGGAAAACTCAATGCAAACTTGGCTGCAAATCTATTATGGCTCTCCGGAGAATCTTTGCTCACTCCGATGATCTGATATCCCATCTTCTCGAAAATGGAATAATTATCGCGGAAGTTGCAAGCCTCGGCAGTGCATCCGGGTGTGTTGTCTTTAGGGTAGAAATAGATTATAAAACGCCTGCCGGTATAATCAGACAGTTTAACTTCTTTACCTTCGGCGTCAACGCCTAATACATCAGGGAATTTGTCACCTATATTCATAATAGTGTTTACATTAAATTATAGCTATAAAGACCACAGGAGCCTCTATAGCTATAACAATTATTTAACTGTTTTTCTTAATCGAGTTTCAAGACTGCGAGGAATGCTTTCTGAGGCACCTCTACAGAACCGATCTGTTTCATGCGCTTCTTACCGGCTTTCTGTTTCTCCAACAGCTTGCGTTTACGCGATATGTCGCCACCATAACACTTGGCTGTAACATCCTTACGCACTGCCTTGATCGTTTCACGGGCTATGATTTTAGCTCCGATTGCAGCCTGGATGGCGATGTCGAACTGCTGGCGAGGAATCAGTTCCTTCAGTTTCTCACACATGCGGCGACCGAATCTCACGGCATTCGCCTCATGCGTCAGTGTGGAAAGCGCATCCACGCTCTCTCCGTTAAGGAGAATGTCAAGCTTCACAAGCTTGGACTCCCTGTAATCGTGGATATGATAATCGAAAGAGGCATAACCTTTGGATATCGATTTCAGTTTATCATAGAAATCTATCACGATCTCGCCCAGAGGCATGTCAAACGTAAGCTCCATCCTGTTACCGGATATATATTCCTGTTTCACGAGTTCTCCGCGTTTGCCGAGGCAAAGCGTCATGATCGGGCCGATGAAATCCGCTTGCGTGATGATTGTGGCGCGTATATACGGCTCCTCGATATGGTCGATAAGTGTTGCCTCAGGCAAGCCGGACGGATTATGCACCTCGGTCTTGTTGCCCTTCTTGTCATATACAAGATAGGAAACGTTAGGGACAGTGGTTATGACATCCATGTCAAACTCTCTTCCGAGACGTTCCTGTACAATCTCCATATGCAAGAGTCCCAAGAAACCGCAACGGAAACCGAAACCGAGAGCCGCAGAGGATTCCGGCTGGAAAGTCAGCGAAGCATCGTTGAGCTGCAGTTTCTCAAGCGAGGCGCGAAGATTCTCGAAATCCTCCGTCTCGATCGGGTATACTCCGGCAAACACCATCGGCTTCACCTCTTCGAAACCGGCTATGGCGTTCGCGCACGGACGGTTGACATGAGTGATCGTATCGCCCACCTTGACCTCTTTCGAACTCTTGATACCGGAGATTATATATCCCACGTTGCCTGCCGAGAGTTCCTTGCGCGGCGCCATGTCAAGTTTGAGCACGCCGATCTCGTCGGCGTGATATTCCTTCCCTGTAGACACGAATTTCACGAAATCGCCGGTCCTTACAGTTCCGTTTACTATCTTGTAATAGGCTATGATTCCCCTGAACGGATTGAAGACTGAATCGAAAATCAGAGCCTGCAGCGGCGCCTCGGGATCTCCCTGCGGCGCGGGCACCCTTTCCACGATGGCACGCAGGATGTCATCGACACCCATGCCGGTCTTTCCGCTGGCACGTATGATCTCGTCATGTCCGCAACCGAGCAGATCAACTATCTGGTCTTCAACCTCCTCCGGTTTCGCGCTGTCAAGGTCGCACTTGTTGATAACCGGAATTATCTCAAGGTCGTTGTCGATAGCCATATATAGATTGGATATCGTCTGCGCCTGAATACCCTGCGATGCATCGACTATAAGCAACGCACCTTCGCATGCGGCGATCGAGCGCGACACCTCATACGAGAAGTCGACGTGTCCAGGAGTGTCAATCAGGTTGAGAGTATATCTTTCACCGTCAAGCTCATAATCCATCTGAATCGCATGGCTCTTGATAGTTATGCCGCGTTCGCGCTCAAGGTCCATATCATCGAGCACCTGCGCCTCCATATCTTTTCCTACCACTGTATTCGTGCGTTCAAGCAGACGGTCGGCAAGCGTCGACTTTCCGTGATCGATATGAGCTATAATGCAGAAATTCCTTATATTCTTCATCTTTAAACAAATTCGACTGCAAAATTAGTCATAAATTATGGAATTTACAACCATCAGCCAATAAGCAGAAGTATCATAAGCGATTATCACTTATTAAGCAATGTCCGATAAAGCAAAAAACGGAGGAAGCTTGCTCCTCCGTTTATAAATCAAGATCCTCTATTATCGCCATGTCAGCGTCATAACTGCAGTGTCTTTTTTATCCTTGCCGGTTATCTTTGTTGGATAGCCGTTGGCATTGACTTCATAGCTCAATTGCCACAGGGGTTCTCCATCGTTTCCGGAAATAACAAGATTCTTCGGAAGATTACCAAAATATCCCTGCTGCTGCAGGAAAGGATCCCAATAAGACCCACCCAGCAACTCCACTTGAAACTGAATCCTGCCATCAACGCACCGCAAACCATTGCCACACAAACAAATTTAGTTGTTTTCATTTTTATTGTTATTATGAGTATGTCAATCCGAATATCAATTATGAGTATGACATCGAAATTATTTAATGTATTGATTAGTCATACTTAATAAGAGCATTAGTATTCCTTGGATACACAATTCACCTTGATATCAAATCTTTGAAAAGTCATCGACTTTAGTAATCAACTCACATCCTTTACCAAACAGACGCACGTTTTTGATTTGCGACCCGGAAAGATTATTATCCACAAGGTATGCTTTGATTTCTTCCATCATCCACAATTTATCTCCGACACCTCCCTTTGAGAAATCGCAATGTGAAAGCTCAGCAATGGAATGAGTTTCTCCGCCATATTCAAACTGAATAATATTTAGTTGTAGTTTAGCGTTTAGTTTAGTTTGGCGGTTTCAACAACAGCCTACTCTCAACTGGTCGCTCCTGCCAAGTCGCTAAGCAAGCCCGCAAAAATACATGGTATAGCAATATAAATGGATGCATATTAAGAATTTGAAGCATCGCGGATTCCCTCTCACCTTGCGGTGTTTCTGGCAGGACGCGGACAGAGCAGATGGCACGCGGATCTTTTGATATGCTGTACGAGACGGATTTTGGTTGTCCGTATTAGCCGATAGATCCTTATCCATCGGCTTCGATCCGCAACTCTCCGTTGGCTGCCGTTGGCTGCCAAATCCGCTGAGCCTCAACATTCCGGATTGACTTTGACATGAAAAAAATAAATCCGCGCCCCATCCGCCATATCAGCGCCCCACCCTATATGCCATAGGCATAAGGAATCCGCGATGCCGGATATCCATAATTTAACAAGTCGTAGCAGCGATTGCTCGCAACAGCAGCTACGGCTTGACACTCACCATGAAGGAAATTTAAATGAATACAGGCTCAATAAAACCTCTGTCCCTCCATGGCTCTGTGTTAAACTATTGTATCAAAAGCTTTTAATCTTTGTTCCTCAACGTTGAAATTTTGTTGGAGTATAATATAAGGCATGAGTACCATTTCGCCACTATTCTCTTACCTATAACCTGTCCATCAGTAGGAATTGGTAACATAAAACTGAATTTCCTAATTATTTAGATGACGAAAAGTTAGCAAAATTCCTCAATTTCAACAAAATCCTCAATTTATACCACACATATTATAAAATTACCCACGTACCATCGTTAGCCTTGCCTTTATGTTTCAGCATATCGAATTTCTGTAAAGCAGAAAGATCACGTTCAATAGTGCGTTGACTCACCGACAGTATCTCCGACATCTGTCGACCACTAATTGTTGGAGATTCCTTGATTAGATTGAGGATTTTACGTTGACGTTCAGAGAGTTTAGTCTCCGACATATCTCCGTCACTATCTCCGACATTAGAGGTCTCTGTAGAGGCAAAGATGATAGTTTGAAACTGGGTCGGGGTCGATTTGAATTTGGGCTTTAACTCGTCTTTATATCCTTTCAGTGCTTTGGTCTCGTTGCAGATGCGTGTAAGCCCACTACCTCTTTTCTCCATATAGTTCAATTGAGCCATTACATTAGCAAGTATTGGGTTACGCCTTTCAGAAGAAACGTCTGCGATATCTAAATCCTGTATCAACATTCCATTGTACATCCCGCCAGGGGACGTGACAGAAAGACGATCATCGTAGATATCAATATGCACCTCGCCACCCATAACAGTATAGTCACGGTGGATAAAGTGGTTAACCATAGCTTCGAAAACAGCACGTTCTGCATACTCAGGCTTGTTCTTTCTCCCATCAGGTAACTTCTCCCAACCTTTCTTTGTGTTGGATTTCACAAAGTTCATAGCCTCACGAAGCAACATGAGTACGTTTCCTGTAAACTCTGCATCATTTATTGCATCACCCTTTTCCTTTCCATCCCAACGTGTGCAGTATAGGCGAGATTGCATCAATGGACAGTCATCAACAAACAAAGCACCAGCATTCGTAAGATTCTTTGCACTATTTATCAATCCAAACGACAAAAGAAATTTCTTGTCCCATTCTTGTTTAGTGCGGTCTTTGAAAGTATTCGCTAATATCGTGAAAGCATAGTCTTTTATTTTATATTCCGTATGAAGAGAATCGAAGGTCTTATTCGAACCTTTCAACACCAGCCGTACCATTTGTTCAGCGGTTACGGGAACACTTTCGTCGCCAATACGGATAAATGCAACACGCTGACCATCACCAACGTAGTAATACGGAGTATAATGTCCTGCATTAACCTTGAGCTGCAAGATATGCAAACCATCTATATCATAGGGAATCATTTCAACCTCTGGCTGAGGATCCATATAGTCGCGAATCCTGCTACTGATAGCTTCACATACATGCTGCACATCATCAAGTCCTTTGACGATACCATCATTATAGATGCCAAAGAAAAGAGAGCCTCCTAAGCCATTAGCAAATGCACTTACGCTCTTCAACCAACTCTTTGGCTTCTTCTCTTCAAGCATCATCTTGAAGTCGTATGCAGTACACTCTGCTATCAAAGTATTTAATTTCATTCTAAATGACTTGCCTATAATATGGTTCCAATAGATTTACAAAGGTACACATTTTTATTGAGAAGATGACATTAAATCTTTGTTTTACGCGGTAATTTAAGCAAATTTTATGTAGAATCACCTCTATGAGGTAACAAAAGAAACGGAGGGAGCGATGCTCCCTCCGTTTCCTAATCATAATTATTCCTTATCGCCATGTCAGCGTCATAATTGCTGTGCCATTTTCATCCTCAAGAATAAATCCACTCCAAACATACGACACCAAATAAACTTTAATTATCAAACAACTCTAAAGCTTTTTCCAAACAATATCATAGACACATTCCATATCCATATTGCCTTGACTTGTCTTTCTTATCATTTTAGCTGGACAGCCGTTTGAATCTATATCTTTATAATAATAAAGATCTGTTATTCCGGAAGAGTAACTACCGTTACCAAAGATCGTTGTCATTTTACATATTGGCTTTGACGGAATATTTCCAAAATAACCCATAAAATACAATGCCCAGTATCCATCTAAAGCATTGTAACTAATAAATCTTGAATTTAATATACGCACACAATCTATATTCATTGGCGTACTTTCTGAATATTCAATGGTACATTTTCCTTCGTACCCCTGAAATCGCATTAATAAACCGTTTGACCATTCCAATATACTGGAATGGTTATGCGTTTTAAATTCTATAAGATTACCACTATTATCATATTGAGCATAGTCCATGTATCCATTGCTTGTTATATTAGCAATATTCCCATTTCCATCTAATGAGAATTTTTCTCCATCACTATTTTGGATTTGATCCGAAAAATATCTATATGTTACTTCTTCATCTCCATCCTCTACTACCCTACCTTCCGAATCATAACTGAACTCATCATCAATATCCACACTCCATGAGCCACTATCACCGTATATTCCAGACGAATGGCAACTGATAGAGGCCAGAACCCATTTACGTTTATTTACATCATTCGGGCCATCATCCTTACTACAGGAACTGAATCCAACCGTCAACGCACAGCAGACCATAGCCGCGCAAACAAATTTAGTTATTTTCATTTTAAAATTATATTATTATGTCTACCTGCCTAAAATTCTAAAGCAGAAGAAAAGTAATAGGTAGCTCCTGCCAAGTCGCTGAGCCAGCCTGCAAAAAAATGTACGGTATAGCAATCTAAATGGATGCATATTAAGAATTTGAAGCATCGCGGATTCCCTCTCACCTTACGGTGTTCAGGCAGGACGCGGACAATAAATCCGCACCTCATCCGCCTCATCCGCGTCTCTCCCACTATGCCATAGCATAATGGGATCCGCGATGCCGGATATCCATAATTAAAAATCCGATTTCTCTCTGCGACAAGCCAACACATAAAAAATTCCAACCATTCACAACCACGTAACAACCACTCTTAAAGATATAAAATGTTTAAGAATAAATATAAAAGTGGTTGTTACGTGGTTTTATGTGGTTGGAGTACAAATAAAATATAATTGGTTTGGACAGAGCGACAAACGGGGATTTGGCAAAAAAAACTTGGAACATAAAACTAAATTTATAAGGAGTTGTACGAGGGTGTGAAGGTGTCACCACGGGAGAGATCTCCCGTGCGGGCACCGAGCTCAAGCCAGCGCACGCGCTGGTCGGAACGTCCGTGATTGAAAGTCTCGGGAACAGCATACCCCTGCGCCTGCTTCTGAAGATAGTCATCCCCTATCTTGGACGCGGCATTCAATCCTTCTTCAATGTCTCCGGGTTCAAGACTGTTGAAAAGCCGGTTGTCGTGATATGCCCATACACCGGCATAATAATCAGCTTGCAATTCTGTCCGCACGCTCAGCTTATTTGACTCCACTTCTGGAAGCCGAGCCATCTCTTGATGCGCCTGGTCGAGAGTGCCGAGCAAATTCTGAACATGATGCCCCACCTCATGCGCTATCACGTAAGCGAAAGCGAAATCTCCTCCGGCACCCATCTGTTTCTCCATCTGCTCAAAAAAAGATAAGTCAATATAAAGTGTCTTGTCTGCCGAACAATAGAAGGGACCGACTGCCGAAGTTGCATTGCCACAACCGGAATTGACAGATCCGGTGAACAGCACCATTTTCGGAGGCTCATAAGTTCGTCCTATCTTACGAAATTCCTCTGTCCACACATCTTCCGTGCCCGCAAGAATAACTTTAGCGAACTCGGCATAACGTTCCTCCTGCTCCGTAGGCACATAATTCTGCGCCACCTGATTACCGGTAATCGAACCTGCATTATTCAGCACAGACAACGGATTTCCACCGGAAATCCAAATAATCAAAGCGGTGATAATCAATCCGCCGATGCCTCCGGCACCGGCAACAAGCCCTGTGCGCCGTCCGCGCCGGTCATCCACATTCGAGCTGCTTCTTCTCCCGTCAAGTCTCATTAGCCTATAGTTTTAAGTAAGTGAACTCGTCTTGACTTATTTTTCTTAACATCAGCGAGATATTTCCGAGGTGTTTTCGACACTCGAAGAGCCGGCAACCTTTCGGTTGGCGGTGATGAGAGGGGTGAAAACAACCGGAAAGATCCGCTGAGGTTGAGAAAAGAATTAACAATATCATTATTTTAACTTTCGTAAATAAGTCAAGACGAGTTCAGTATTCAAATTTAAACGACAGTAAGTGTTTTGAGGAATCTTTTATACTTACATAGCAGATTAAACTATCGTTCTTTTTAATAGAAACCATTTCCAATCCTCTTAAGTTCAACGCAGACTCTCCGTTCTTTTTCCGAATTTTATGGAAGCCGCTCTAAGAGGTTCATTGAGTTGATTTTATGAGGTGTTTTTACGAGTTTAAGAGGGAGCATAGCGGGCTACTTAACATGAATTCATACGCAGCTTTTAAACAAATGCATGCCAGCCAATGTTATAACAATATATTACATCATTATAAGCTATAATGGCTTCTGTCGGTTCCAGCACCCGGACCCTATTGACTAAACCATTGTTTATGAACGACATAATCGTCATCATTCTTCTTATATTGCTAAACGGCGTGTTTTCGATGTCGGAAATCGCGCTTCTCTCTGCTCGAAAATCGCGTCTCAATTCCGATGCCCGGAAAGGAAGCAAGGGAGCCAGAGACGCTATAGCCTTGGCTGAAAATCCTGATAATTTTCTTTCCACCATACAGATTGGAATTACCCTCATCGGCATACTTACAGGTCTCTTCTCGGGAGCCGCGATAGCTGACGATGTCGGACGCATGCTCCAGGGAATCGGTCTTGAAGCAAAAACCGCCCGAACTGTGGGGCAGGTTGCCGTTGTGGCTGCCGTCACCTATCTCTCTATTGTTGTGGGTGAACTCGTGCCTAAGCGTATAGGACTTGCCGCCGCAAATTCAGTGGCTAAATTCATCTCGCGTCCTATGCGTGTATTGTCGGTGGTCGCCATGCCGGCAGTATGGCTGCTTTCGAAATCAACATCTCTTGTCACCCGTATCATAGGTCTTGACAATAAAAAGAACAATGTTACTGAAGACGAGATAAAGTCTCTGATTCAGGACGGAACGGATGCCGGAGAACTCCGTAAGATTGAGCAGGATATTATGGAACGCGCCCTTGTGCTGGGAGACTTGAGAATATCTTCGATAATGACCCCGAAGGTGGATGTTTTGGCGTTGAGACTCGACATGAATGCCGATGATGTCAGAAAACGCCTGTCGGAGGAGCTGCACTCCTATTATCCCGTGTTTTGCGACAAATCGCAGAATACCGTATGCGGAGCTGTCTCGCTCAAGCAGCTTGTGCTGTCGCTTGACCGGAATGATTTTTCTCTTGAGAAGGTCATGGGCGAACCACGATATTTCCCCGAGACAATGCGCGTTTATGACGCTCTCGACGTCATGAAGGGAAACCGTGTGCGCTTCGCGCTTGTATGCGACGAGTTCGGGGACCTGAGCGGAGTGATAACCCCAGGCGACATTCTTGACGGACTCGTGGGGGCGATGCCGGAACAGGCGATGCCTTCGGATATAGACAGAAACGAAAAGGATGGTTCCTGGACTGTCAACGCAAGAATACAGATATATGACTTCATCAACTTCTTTGAACTTGAAGACCTGTATCATCCCGCGTCATATTCGACACTCGGAGGACTCATCCTTGAAGAACTGAAATATATTCCCCGTCCGGGCGACAGGCTCGACTGGAACAATATCCGGTTCGAGATTCTGTCGATGAACGGTGCCAAAATAGAAAAGGTATTGGTAACAATCACGCCACGTCAGGAGGCGTGAGCACGGGGATTGCGGCGGGAGGAGCGTATCTCAACACGACGGATCTTGCCGCTGATGGTCTTGGGAAGCTCGTCTACAAACTCTATCTGACGCGGATATTTGTATGGCGCCGTGGTTTCCTTCACATGATTCTGAAGTTCCTTGACAAGGTCATCCCCTATTCTGTCTTTCCACTCCTCTGCAAGCACGATGGTGGCTTTTACAATCTGACCGCGAATGGGATCAGGAACTCCTGTTATCGCGCACTCCACTACCGCCGGATGACTCATAAGCGAGCTTTCCACTTCGAACGGACCGATACGGTAGCCTGATGACTTGATGACATCGTCAGCACGCCCTACGAACCAGAAATATCCGTCTTCATCGCGGGTGGCGACATCTCCCGTATGATACACGCCGTTGCTGTAAGCCTTGCGCGTCAGCTCTTCGTCATAAAGATATTCCCGGAACAATCCGAGGGGGCGGCGTCTGTCTGTATAGATCACAATCTCCCCCTGCTCTCCGGGTCTGCAGCTTTCGCCGTCGGCATTGACGAGGTCAATGTCATACTCGGGATTCGGAACACCCATAGACCCCGGTTTTGCCTCCATCCACGGGAATGTGCCTATGGTCAGTGTTGTCTCTGTCTGACCGAACGCCTCTTTTATATCAAGTCCTGTCAGTTCTTTCCACCGTTCGAACACACTCGGGTTCATTGCCTCTCCGGCTGTGGTGCAGTAACGGAGCGACGAGAGATCATACTTCGACACATCCTCCAGTATCAGGAAACGGTAGACCGTAGGAGGCGCGCAGAAAGAGGTGATATTGTATTTTTCGAAGATGGCAAGCAGGTCGGACGGATGGAATTTGTCGAAGTCATAGACAAAGACGTTGGCGCCGGAGAACCACTGCCCGTAGAGTTTGCCCCACACAGCCTTCCCCCACCCGGTATCGGCAAGGGTAAGATGAAGCGAGGTCTCATCAAGGTTATGCCAGTATTTTCCGGTGACGATATGTCCTAACGGATATAGGAAATCATGAGCAACCATCTTGGGTTCGCCGGTTGTGCCTGAAGTGAAATAGAGCAAGGAAAGGTCTTCGTTGCGGTTAGGGCGCAACGGTCTGGCGAACGGAAGGGCTGAAGCGATGCCCGAATCGAAATCATGCCACCCTTCGGGCACATCCGGACCCGTAGACACACAGCACTCCACTGTAGGACACTCCGGCAGCGCCTTGACAATGTGGTTCACAACCACATCCTCGCCCACAGCCACGATTGCCTTGATTTTCGCTGCATTGCACCTGTATATTATATCCTTTGCCGTCAGCAGATGGGTTGCCGGAATACACACCGAACCCAGCTTGTGGAGGGCAAGAATGGAAAACCAGAACTGATAGCGACGCTTGAGGATAAGCATCACCTTGTCTCCTTTACCGATGCCGAGACTCTGAAAAAAGGAAGCCGTGCGGTCGGAATATTCTTTCATGTCGGCAAAGCTGAACTGACGTTCATCCCCGTTTTCATTTGTCCATAGCAACGCAGGCTTGTCGGGAGCTTCCTCAGCCCATTTGTCGACAACATCATAAGCGAAATTGAAATTCTCCGGAACCTTGACACTGTAATTCGCCTTGAAATCATCAAGCGAATCAAATTCACACTTCTTTAAAAAACGTTCAATCATAATTTTTTCCTTAATCTTCAGTACGCCCCGATACCTTGCGGCATATGCAGACGCACCTCAACCTGATAACTGATATAGGAAACCCGTTTTATTCACGACCTGAAACAGTGGAATCCTAAAACTTTTCTAATGCAAACATGGGTTTTGCGGTCGCGGTTCACAAAATTCCAAAATATTTTTCAATTATCCAAACAATTGATAATAAATTAATAAAACACTGCGCACCTTGTCAAAAAGTGCGCAGTGTTTTATTCACATTGCTATTAAAAGTGTGCAATTATTTTCAGATCGCAGCTGCGGCAAGAAGAATCTCGCTTAATGTAGGATGTCCGAACACAATCTCGCGTATCGACTCTGCGGTAGCGTCCGCGTTCATCAGATCAACCGCCTCCTGGGCGAGCAACGCCGCATCGGCTCCCATGATATGCGCGCCAAGGAGCTTGTGCGTACCCTTGTCGAAGACAAGCTTGCACAACCCTTCGCTCTCGCCCATGGCAAGGGCTTTGCCGTTGGCACGGTAGAAACTCTTGCCACACACAGTCTCGATTCCTTTTGCCTTGCACTCGTCTTCCGTCATGCCTGCCATGCCGCACTCCGGAACAGTGAACACCGCCGAAGGTATCAGTCCGAACCGTATGCCGTCGGTTTTTCCCTCAATCGCATTGAGTGCGCGTTGCCCCTGGAATGTAGCCACATGCGCGAGCATCATCCGTGCGTTGACATCGCCTATGGCGTAGATATGCCTCACATTGGTGCGCATATTGTCATCGACAGGTATGCCCTTTGCCGAGTATTCCACGCCGGCGGCTTCGAGATTGAGTCCGTCTACCCGGGGAGCACGTCCGACTGCCATAAGAAGATCAGTACTGACAACCGTCTGTTCCTTCCCTTTCGCCTCGTATGTGACCACAATCTCATAGTCTTCGTTCTGCTCTATCTTCTTCGCCGCCGCACCGGTGATTATCTCCACACCCCGCTTCGACAAAGTCTGTTTGAGGCGTTTCGCTATATCGGAATCAAACGGCGGGAGAATCTGCTTCATGAACTCTATGACCGTGACTTTCGAGCCGAGACCGGCGAATATCGATGCAAATTCCATGCCGATGACACCGCCGCCGATAATGGTCAGAGATGCCGGAATATACTCGATATTGAGAATATCCGTGGAATCCATCACACATTCGAGGTCATGCCCCGGAATGGGCAAAGATTTCGAGACGCTGCCTGTGGCGATAATGATATTGTCGGCGGTATATTCCTCGCCGCCGGCAACCACAGTGCGGTCGTCACTGAAACTCGCCACGGCATCCACCACATTGACCTTAGCCTGACGGAGCATCGCTGCGATGCCGTCGCGAAGCTGGTCGGTGACACTCCGTTTTCTCTCGATGATACGGTTGAAATCAACCGAAAAAGTGAAGTCCTCTATACCGAACCTGTCGGCTTCCTTGAACTGCATCACCATCTCGGAATCGCGGCAGAGACACTTGGTCGGGATGCATCCTTCGTTAAGACACGTGCCGCCGAGCGCACCGCCGTTGAAGAGTGTGACACTCTTGCCACGGTGCGCGGCGCCCAGAGCGGTCTCATACCCTCCGGGGCCGGCTCCTATTATTATAATGTCACTATGCATTATTGTTCTGCCTTGAGCTGACGGTATGAAAGAATCGGTTTCTTCGCCGCTGTCGTCTCGTCGGGATGCGATATCGGCGTGGTCAGAGGTGCGTTCTTCACCATATCCGGATTCTCGCGAGCCTCTTTCGCCACCTTGTGCATAACCTCGATAAACTCATCGAGAGTCTCCAGACTTTCGGTCTCGGTAGGCTCGATCATCATCGATTCGTGGAAAAGCAGCGGGAAATATATTGTCGGCGCATGGAAACCATAGTCAAGAAGACGCTTGGCTACGTTAAGCGTTGTAACGCCCGTAGACTTGTCTTTGAGACCGTCAAATACGAACTCGTGCTTGCAGGCGCCCTCTATCGGAAGGAGATAGTCGTCTTTAAGCGATTCCTTGATATAGTTGGCGTTGAGAGTTGCCATCGGACCCACATTCTTCAGATTCTCCTTGCCGAGACTGAGGATATAGGCATACGCTTTCATCATCACCCCGAAGTTGCCGAGGAACGAGCTTACACTGCCCAGGCTCTTGTCATTCTTCCCTTCTATATGGAATCGTCCTTCCTCATCTTTGGTAACACGCGGCGCAGGAAGGAGTTCCACCAGATGTGCGGCGACACCGACCGGACCGGAACCGGGACCTCCGCCTCCGTGAGGCGTGGAGAAAGTCTTGTGAAGGTTGATATGCATTATGTCGAATCCCATATCGCCGGGACGAACCTTGCCGAGCATCGGGTTCAGGTTGGCTCCGTCATAATAAAGAAGCCCCCCCGCATCATGAACAAGCTTTGCAATCTCCACAATCTCAGTCTCGAACATTCCGAGAGTATTGGGATTGGTCATCATTATACCGGCTATGGTATCATCGAGAAGGGGTTTGAGATCTTCCACATCGATTGAACCGTTGGGCTTGGATTTCACCTCTACCACCTCAAGACCGGCTACCATGGCAGACGCAGGGTTGGTGCCATGGGCGGAATCGGGCACAATCACTTTCGTACGCTTCGTGTCACCGCGCAATATGTGATACTGACGCATCACCATAAGACCGGTAAGCTCGCCGTGTGCTCCTGCATAAGGATTGAGCGTGAATTCGGCAAGACCCGCGATATTGGCAAGCGCGCGCTGCAGATTGTAGTAAAGTTCGAGCGCTCCCTGCGCCGTATCCTCACCCTGCAACGGATGTAGCGCGGAAAATTCCGGCATAGCAGCCACCTCCTCGTTGATCTTAGGATTGTATTTCATCGTGCAGCTGCCCAATGGATAGAATCCGGTGTCCACACCGAAGTTTTTGTTTGACAGATTGGTGTAATGTCTCACCACATCAAGCTCGCTCACCTCCGGCAGTTCAGGAGCCTCCTCGCGCAGCAGGTTTCCGGGCAGAGAGGCGAGGGCATCGGTGCCGTAATTGCCGGCGGGCAATTCATAACCCCTTCTGCCGGGACGAGACAATTCAAATATCAGCTTATCGTAATATTTCATTTTTCTTCCTCTCAGGCCTCCAGAATTATGTTTACAAATTCGTCGATTTCCTCACGCGTGCGGTTTTCCGTAACGGCAAACTCAACCATGCCTTCTCCAAGGTCCAACGGTCCCATGAAGCCCTTTTCGAGAAGACGGGCGTTCATTTCCTTCACGTCAAGACCGGTCTTCAATGTGAATTCCTTAAGGAAAGGTTTGTCGAATGCCGGGGTGAACTTGCCGCTTGCCACGAGCTTGTCGTGAAGATAATGCGCGCCGTCAGCAGAAAGTCTGTTTACCTCCACAAGACCTTTATGACCCATAAGTGAGAGATATATGGTGGCATACAATGCCATCAGGCTCTGGTTGGAGCAGATATTGCTTGTAGCTTTCTCGCGGCGGATGTGCTGCTCGCGTGCCTGAAGAGTAAGTACATAGCAACGCTTACCCGACCCATCCGTGGTCGCGCCCACGACACGTCCGGGCATTTTGCGCAACATATGGCTCTTGCAGGAGATAAAGCCGAGGTAGGGACCGCCGAACTGCATCGGCATTCCGAGTGTCTGACCATCGCCGCAGGCTACATCTGCACCCCACTCGGCAGGTGTTCTGAGAACCGCCAGCGCCGAAGGATCGGCATAGACTGCCATCATGCCCTTGACCTCATGCACGGCATCGGCAAAACCCGTGAAGTCTTCTACTATCCCGTAACGGTTGGGACATGGAAGAAGCACTCCGGCAACGTCTCCGGCACGCAGTTCGACTTTCATTGCCTCGAGATCGGTAACACCCTCCTTCTCGGGAACAAGCGTGAGATCCACGCCATGGAAGCCGGCATATGTACGTACCACTTCAAGAACATTCTCCGGAAGCGTGGCTGAAAGAAGCACTCTGCTCTTCTTGCGGACAGACGCCACCATCATGAACATCACCTCGGCGGCGGCGGTAGCTCCGTCATACATGGAGGCATTGGTGGACTCCATACCTGTAAGTTCGCTGATCATGCTCTGGTATTCGAAAATATACTGGAGCGTGCCCTGCGATATTTCCGGCTGATAGGGAGTGTATGCCGTATAAAATTCGCTGCGTGAGAGCAGATGGGAGATCACTGAGGGTGAATAGTGGTCATAGACACCGCCTCCGGCAAACACCTTGAGAGTGCGGTTCTTTGCGCCGAGTTCACTGAAATGGCGACGAAGCTCCATCTCCGACATTGCCGAAGGAATATCATAATCCTCCTTGAAGATCACTTCGGCAGGTATGTCGTCATAGAGATCATCGACGCTCTGCACACCGATACGGTCAAGCATCACGCGGATGTCTTCCTCGGTGTGGGGGATGAATCTGTTACTCATTTTCACAAAGTTTTGCGTAAGCGGCTGCATCAAGAAGATTCTCTGCCTCCGAAGAATCGGAAATCTTCACTTTGATAATCCAGTTTGCGAAAGCGTCGGCATTGATAGCCTCGGGAGCGTCTTCGAGTTCCTCGTTAATCTCCACAACCTCGCCCGACACCGGACTGATAAGGTCGCTGGCTGCCTTTACAGACTCTACGGCACCGAAATCCTCACCTGCCGTCACTTCGTCTCCGACCTCAGGCATGTCTACATATACGATGTTGCCGAGCGCATGCTGCGCATAGTCGCTGATACCGATTGTAGCGATGTCGCCTTCGATCTTTACCCACTCGTGTGATTCTGCATAAAGCAGACCTTCAATTACTTTGCTCATATCTTTAGCTATCGTTTAAATTTGAATACTTGCTTATTTCTTATAGTTTTTATCGTAAAAGCGTTTCTTGACCACTTTCGCGGGGAAGGTCTTTTTGCGGATTCTGACCTCCACTTCGGTTCCCAGCTTGTCATAGGGTTTGTTGATCATAGCCATTGCCACGCTTTTGCCGGTGGAGATGGAGCGGTAGCCGGTGGTGATCTCTCCTACCTGCTCGCCGTTTACCTCCACAGGATATCCGTGACGCGGAATCGCATTCCCCTCAAGCTCAAGACCCACGATGCGACGTTTCACACCCTCGGCTTTCTGAGCAGCAAGCGCCTCCTTGCCGATAAATTCCGGTTTATCAAGCTTCACGAACATACTGAGGCTTGCCTCGATCGGAGTTATGTCAGCACTCAGTTCGTCGCCATAAAGTGGAAGACCCACCTCGAAACGGAGGGTGTCGCGACATCCCAGTCCGCAAGGCTGCACTCCCCCTTTCATGAGCTTATCCCAGACTTTGCGAGTGAAATCATGACTGCCGTAGACCTCGAAACCATCCTCTCCGGTATATCCTGTGCGGCTCACTATGATCTCTTCGCCGTCCACATTCATTGTCTTGAAATTGTAGAATGCGATATCCTTTACAGTAATGCCGAGAATATTCTCCATGGCTGCCTCTGCCTCGGGACCCTGTATCGCCACTTCTCCGTAATAAGGACTCTGATCCTCGATTCTGACATCGAATCCCTCTGCGTTCTGAAGAATCCACGCAACGTCCTTGTCTATATTGGAGGCGTTGATCACCAGGAAATATTCCTCGTCGTTAACCTTGTACACAAGAAGGTCATCGACTGTGCCGCCGTTCTCATAGCACATCATGCCGTAGAAAATCTGACCGTCGGGAGCACCGGTCACGTCGTTTACAAAAATATGGCTGACGAATTTATATGCATCGGGACCGCTTACGCGCACCTCCCCCATATGGCTCACGTCAAACACTCCCACGTGCTGGCGCACTGCGTTATGCTCTTCGGTGATGCCCGCATACTGGATAGGCATATCAAACCCGGCGAAGGGCGACATCAATGCCCCCAAGGCAACATGACGGTCATGCAGACACGTCTTCTGACACTCTTGTTCCATGTGTATTTAGCTTTAAGTTAGTATTCCTTGTTTCCACTTCAACCGGACCATACCGTTTTGTTAAGAAAATGATAAGTTTGGAGAAGTTCAACTGCAAATTTACTATTTGTTGAATTTTCCTCCAAATTTTTTCTTAACTTTGTCGCAATTTATAAAACTGTTTAAAAACACCTATTTCGCGTCTGCAAAATGCAGATGCATCAATAAGTAATTAAGCAATGAAAAAATCACACAAATTAGCATGCTTGTTGTTGCTCGCTTCCGTTTCTACTCTATTCTCCGTCTCGGCACAGGATAAGATTACCTTAACACCTATAGGGCGCATACACGTTGACGGCGCATTTTACCTCCCCTCGAAAGATGGTTTCAGCGATGGCGCGGCTCTGCCTGAAATAAGGGCGGGAGTAAGGGCGCAATACCAGAAATGGATGGCTCGCGTGGAAATCGGCTATTCCTATGGAAAAATAGGAATGAAGGATGTCTATATACAGCGTGGTCTTGGCGATAAGGATTTCCTGCGCCTCGGATATTTCATTCCTCAGTTCGGCATACGCGGCGGTGGCTCGGCATCATACAAGCCGGGTATGCTTCCGCAGATCTCGGAATCGTTCTTCCGCACGATGACACGTAAGATCGGTTTCGGCTACACCCGCTACAATCCTTCTTATTTCCTGAGCGCGACAGCTTTTGTCGGAGGACGTTCGCTGACTCTCAACGCCACGGAGCAGGGGAAGGTAAGTGTCGGCGGCTCGGTGCGCGGCGTGTGGCATCCGTACACCGAGCCCGGTTCCATACTTCATGTCGGGGGATCGGTGTCTTATGAGACTGCATCACACACACGCCTTATCAACGATGCTGGCGACGAGGAGGCTTCCGCCGGATTCCGCACATTCTCGGTGTCTTTCCCCACTACGGTCAGCAAGGTGCCTATGCTGGAGGCGGATGTGACAGATGCGGTGGGAGACTGGAAACTCTCCCCTGAACTGACCCTTTCCAAAGACCGGTTCGCGCTCGAATCGCAATTCTATTACATGAAAGTGCCCAGACACAATGGCATCCCCTCATATCACGCCGTCGGCACTTTTGGAATGGTGAGATGTCTCCTTTTCGGCGACAACAAATACAGATACTCCGAAGCGGAAGGCGCCCTTGCCCTCCCATCGCCGAAGACATTGGAGCTTGTTGCCGGATATGACTATACGAATGCAGACAGTCATGCCGCGGGAATCGATGGCGGAATATCCAACGACTGGAACCTTACCCTGAACTATTACATCAATAAATATATGATAGCCCGCCTGCGTTATTCCTACACTGATGTGCGCAATTCTTCGGTATGCGATCGACGCGGTGTCAATATAATCCAGGCGCGCCTGCAGTTTGTGTTCTGAAAGCCATGAGTTATCCCCTCTATCTTGCTAAAAGACTCTCTCTTGCATCGGGAGGAAGACACAGTTCTCCCGCAATACGTGTGGCAGTCGCCGCCGTGGCGCTTTCTGTGGCGGTGATGCTCGCCGCCATTGCCATTGTATTGGGATTCAAGCGGGAAATCCGCGACAAGGTAATAGGGTTTAACTCACACATCACCCTGTATGCCGTGCCCGCAGGTCCGGAAGACTCCAATCTTATAACACTCACCCCCACATTGCGAGCACTCCTCGATTCACAGGATTTTATCACAAGTTATTCTCTGGAGGCATCGATTCCGGCAATCCTCAAGACAGCGGATGATTTCAAGGGTATATACCTCAAAAGCATGGAGGGAGAGGCACTCAGGAAATTCCTTTCATCAAACATAGAGGAGGGAAGTCTGCCGGACTTCTCCAAAGAGGGAAACGACATGAAGATAGTGATTTCACGCAAAGCTGCCGATCAGCTGCGCCTTAAGGCGGGAGACAAGATCGACACATACTTCATGTCAGGCTCGATCAGAGTACGCCGACTCGAAATCGCAGCCATATACAATTCTCATTTCGACACATACGACAATGTTTTTGTATACGGCAGCCTTCCGCTGATTCAGAATCTCGGCGAAGTATCCGGAACCCAGGGCACTTCGGTTTCGATAACTACTGATGATTTCGACAATCTACAGCAAAACGCCGAGCATCTCGCTGCAGTATTGAACGAAGCCCTCGCTTCAGGACTTGTTTATAAATACTACCGCGTTGACAACGCACTCAATCAGGGTGCCGGATATTTAAGATGGCTCTCGTTGCTTGACACGAATGTTATAGTGATTCTGGTGTTGATGACAATCGTGGCATGTGCCACACTCATATCAGGAATGCTCATCATCATTCTCGACAAGAAGAGTTTCATCGGACTGATACGCACACTCGGGGCTACTGTAAAAAAAGTAAGAAGCATATTCATATACATGGCGATACGAATAGCCCTGACCGGAATTGTAATTGGCAACGCCCTTATGCTGGCGTTGCTCTGGGCTCAAGACAGATGGCATTTCCTTCCTCTCGATCCTGATTCATACTACATTGATTTCGTACCTGTTGAAATCAGCTGGCAGGCAATCCTCATCCTGAACACAGCCACAGTCTTTGTCATCTACCTCTGCCTAATCCTCCCCTCCTGCTTCGCAGCAAAAATTTCCCCCGCCGAAACAATGCGCTATGAATAATTTGCTGCTGTTCATCTTCCTCCTGCTGTCGAGCGGTCAGCGTTGGCATCAACTTCCATGAGTTTCTGCGCTCCACGTTTCTGACGACCCCATTGCAGGTTGTATGATACGCTGATGTATGGCATACGCATATCAAGGCGCATGTGTTGCTCGTTTCGATTCCACTTGCTTAGCGACTTACTGCCTTGGTCGTATTTGCCAAAAGGCATGATGACACCTGCCGAGAACTGCCATGATTTCCAGTTGTAACTGAGGTCAATAATGTTCAGGTTTTCGCCCCAACTGATTTTCTCACCCCATAGGTCGCGCTGTGCCCTCACGTACTGACCGCTGAGCACGAAGCCCCAGTGCATAAGTTGTATATTGGCGTTGCCGCTCCATGCGTTGCTGCGATGTGTGTAGCCGGTGCCACGCATGCGCTCCATGCGGAACTGAACGTATCCGCTTAACATGAGCCATTTCGGGATTATTTCAATTTGGGGAGCAAGAAAGAACGAGAGGTTCTGCAGCCCGCGGCTGTTCTCGTACGTGGTGATTAGTTTGTCACCCTCCCACTGCAGAAGCGGAGTGATGGCGTTGGGCGAGGTGAAGGCGCGGACGCCGAACGAACCGCTGACACGAGGCACGTTGAAGCCGTAGCGGAAAGTGAGCATATAGGAGTTGGCGGTTTTCAGATTCTGATTGCCCACGCGCCACTGAAAGCCGTCGAGCTGCTGCGGCACGATGTTGGTTTCGGCTAACGACGGTGTGGACTGCCACGATGTAAAGTTCAGCCGGAAATTGTGATTCTGATTCAGCGAATATGTGATCGTGGCCTGCGGACGCGGACTCCATGTGTGAGTGCCTTGATCGGTTTCCTTGAAAAGAAAATCGGTATACTGGACACCCATTCCGGCAGTTGCAGTCCATTTGCCGAAACGATGAAAATATTCTGCAAAGAGATAGACCTTGTCCTGACGCTGATGGAATATCCTTCCGTCAAGATTGTCATAGCGTGAACGGTTTCTATTGGCAGTGTAGGATGCTCCGGCGGTGAAGCGTCCGTTTGTCCAATTCTTAACGTAATCAGCTTCTATTGCGTAGGCTTGATTGTGGTCTTTGATTTCAGTGTTGATAGAAGTAACATAGTCCCAAGGATTCCGGGCGTCCGGCAATTGTTCAAGATAGTTGGAGTACGATCGCCCGAAATAGAATGAGCTGTTGAAGTTGACAATAAGCATCTGCTTACGAGCGAAATTCTGCTGCCAGTATAACGATAAAGAGGGGGTTCCTCCTTTATCGCCATGGGAGTCGGTCAGAAGTATATCTTCTGAACCGTCGCTCAGCGATAAAAGTCCATTATATAGAAATTTGTCTGTGAGCTTTTGGAACAGACCGAACTCCGCCATAAACACAGTTGTGTCTGGCTTGATGTAGCTATATGAGGCCCAGGCATTGGCAAATGAATTATCCATCGTTCCGCCGCGCGAGGTCTCATCTCGGGTCAAGGTCGAGCCGTCGGGATATGTGAAAGTCTCCGTGTAATCGCGATGAGTCTTCACCTTGTTGGTAAGCTTGAAGTTGCCGCCAACTTCCCACTGCGATCGCCCGGTATTGAATTTTGCATCCGCCATATAGAAGCCCCAAGCCTGGTTGAGAGCCGGGCGAGCCTGTGCCATCAGCGAGCCACCGACCGTCGGATTGGAGACGATGAAATTTAACACATAGTTTGCTCCGCCGTAGCGAAGGCCGGGGTTGTCTATCCATTCCACACGTTTGATGGTTTCGGGCAGAAGGGTACGCACCTGTTCGATTGATGATTCGCGACCGTTGATGCGTACTTGTACCGACTGGCCGACAGCTTGAATAGTGCCGAGCGCGTCACTGACGGTAAGGGTCGGAATCATAAGATTGTTTAGCAACTGCAAGCCATTCTGAGAATGTTCAACGGCACTTTTAGAGGGATGATAAACATCCATATCTGCCTTGCGGATTACCTTTGGAGCCTGTATTACAACTTCTTGCAGTTTTTGAGCCGGGATTGAATCCGCTGTTTCTGTCTGCGCCATAGCTGATAGAGCGCAAGACAAAGCCGATATTGTGATAATTATTGATTTCATAGAGTTGATGCTTACGATTTCACGATGCAAATATAGATAAAAATCGCTAGATTTTTATCTATATTTGCAGTCTAATACGCGCAAAAATGACAAAAGAAGAACTGCTCGCAAGGCTCAACGATATAGAATGGAATGATTTCGAGGTCAAAGAGGCTTCGTGCGGTCTTCCCAGAAAGATTGACCGGGAAAACTGTCACCTTTGAGAGTGATATGCTAATCTCAACAGTCACTTATCCATTGGCATTGACTAAGGATTCTCGCAACGCTGGCGAGAATAAAGGCGAGAATGGCGAGAATAATGACGAGAATAAAGTTCTTGAGATAATCCGCAAGACCCCAAGCATTACACAGCCATTGATTGCCATAGAGACAGGTTTCTCAACAAGAAAAGTCAACAGGATTATAGCATCTCTCAGAAAGAAAGAAATAATAAAACGCATTGGGAAAACCAAAGGAGGGCATTGGGAAATCCTATCAAATTAAGTCAGATAATAGGTCAATTACAGGTCAGAATGTAGGTCAGTTAACCGATTTGGGTAGATCTCTTATGCCTATACTCAATCAGCTCTCGGAGTGGGGACGGGAACATCTGAAAGATATAACCAAATCCCTATCATCAAAACATCAATAACCTTGCATACATAAACAGAATGAAGATGGCAGAAAAATCTTTCACCTTCATTCTGTTGAGCTGTGTATTTCCCGAGATTGTCAGAGCTGACTTTTCCGCTCAGTTATCTCAGCATCGGTCATTGTATAATCGCCAAGACTGTCTTCTTTTGCCTGTATGCAGATATAGGTCATCGCTTCTGTTGAGGTACATTTGATATTGCGGTCGCAGTTGGTCGAAACTCGGATTACAGAACCCTCCGCCACATCAAAGACGTTGTCGTCAACCTGAAATTTACCTGCTCCGGACAGGATTATGTAATTTTCCTCGTTAGCCTTGTGGCTGTGGAAGAATGGCACAGCAGCGCCCGAAGGCAGCGTGCCGAATGAGATTTCGCATGAAGTGGCACTTGTGGCTTCCTTAACGAACTGTTTTCCTTCGAAGCCACACAGAGAGCCGATGGAAACGTGGGCAAATTTATCGCCGGAATTGAGAGTCTTGATTTCGCTCATATTTCTTGGTTTGAAATTAAGTTATTAACTTTGCGGCGGTAAGCCGCTTTCGTTTTGATAGCGCAAAGTTAAGTCATGTTTTTAAGTCATGCAAGACGTTACTCCGACGTAAGACGCTTACTTTTAGGTAACTATTTTTGAATATGAACGCATTGTCACTGAAAGAAAATTTGAAAAAATATACGGGCATCGCATCGTGTCCTGTCAGAAACGTCATAAGCCGGTTTTCGGGCAAATGGACTATGCTCGTTCTCTGTGTCCTTGCAGAGAACGAGGCTACCCGTTTTAATGAAATCGGGAGGGCAATTCCCGATATATCACCTAAAGTCCTTACAGAAACTCTGAAAAGCCTTGAAGCCGATGGTCTGATTTCAAGAAAACTGTATGCCGAGATACCTCCTAAAGTGGAGTATTCACTGACAAATCTCGGTAAAAGTCTTATACCGTTGCTTGGCAATCTCATCGAATGGGCTCTTGACAATTTTGATGCAATAGCTAAACGTTAGAGATTTCCTTTTGAAGCAGGTCAAGAAAGCGGGCTGCATGGGCACCATCCATCTGGGTGTGATGGAACTGAAATGATACCGCGAGGGTCGTCACTGAAAGGAATGTCGCATGAGCTTACCTCTCCCTCGGAATTGGCAACAATTGTGTTGACTGCAATCGAGTCATATCCGATTAACTTGTCACCTACCGGCAGCATATAGAACTCTTTTACCTGAGTGGCGGCACGACCTATACACCAACACATCAGCATGTTGAATTTTAGTCCACGTTTTCGGCTAAAACGTCGTAAACGGGTTACATCGAGAGTTTTGATAAGCGTCACCATCGGCATCGGTGCCTTCGTCCACATTTCAAAGGCATATGCTCGCGTGGTATCTTTCGGATTTACTTCCTGCATCATAGTTTTTTTGATGCGAAGTTACCACGGCAACGACACTCCCGATAGAAAAAAAGCGACATTATGCCGGAGCTGTAAACAGATCTGAGTATGGTGCGCAGTGCTTTATAAGCGCCTCAGGAGTATAACCGCTCAGTTCCTTGAAATTCCTTATAAAGTGTGACTGGTCGGAGTAGCCGCATTCGGCAGCGATTCCGGCATAGTTGCTTTCTCCTCGTTGCATCAGCCACAGTGCCTTTTGAAATTTCACGATGCGGGCATATTCCTTAGGATTCATCCCGACCGTTTCGCGGAACACTCTTTCATATTGCCGCTTGCCGAGACAGGCACTGGCGGCAAGAGCATTCACAGATGTTGAAGGAACGGAGAGCAATGTGTTGATTGTAGAACCCAAACGGTTGATATTCAAACTCGGCCGAATTTTCGATGTCAGATAATCATCCAGTATCTCAATGCAATCTTTAGCAATTTTGCAGTCGAAAATCTTATGAGCGACTTTATTGAGTTGCCGATTCTCTATATCATAACCGGATATTTCAAGATTGTAGAATGCCGATGGCGGCGTATCGATAAACATTCCAATGGTATGTGGGTAGAAAACCGCCACTATCATTTCCAAACCGCCGTCAGACTGGATATGCGCAGGAAAATTCACTTGTCCGCTAATAGTAAATTGCGACTGTTTCTTATCGAGTTCCGGTATGTAAAGTGGCGATTTCTTGTGAAAAATAATCTGCGGACAACCGATAGGAAAGGTCAGGACGCTGAAAGGCTCATCGCTTTCCAGCGCCCAATAGTAGCGCACATAGGAGCGCAATTCCGCTCTCGGTTGATAGATTTTCATCAATGTTCAATAATCAAGCAATCTGCCACAGTCGTGCCAGTCGCCTATCATCTTGCCATGCTCACTTGCATTGACCAGTTTTGTGAGTCGTGAGGCGAAGAGTGCGCTGTTGGCTTTCTTAGCTTGTATGTTATCTATTTCTCGCGACGTGTTATGTCAAGAATGTTCTTCGGCGTCATTTTTATTGAAATCCATAAACTCTCGCTTGTCATCTTCAACTTTTCTTATAGCCAAATAAGGAAGCTTGAGCCTGAATGCTTTCGACGGTGTTCCATTGTAGTCATAGTCTGTGAAGTTGACGAAGCCGCATTTCTCAGCGACCCGCTGAGAGGCTTTATTGGTGGCGTCAGTCGTAACCATCAGTGAGTCAAGCCGGAGATTATTGCAGCAAAATTCAATCAAGGATTTCAAAGCTTCCGAGGTCAGCCCTTTGCCCCAGTATGGATAACCTATCCAATATCCGACTTCCCTCTCGTTTACCAGTGGCTTGTAATGCTCGGCTCCGACCGGCACAAGTCCGATACATCCTATCGGCTCATTGGTCTCTTTCAGCACCATGGCGAAAGTATGCTCGTTGTTCATAAAGAAGTCGCGGATTACCTGACGACTCATCTCCACCGACGTATGTTGTGGCCACAGAGCCATTTCGCTCACTCTTGGGTCGGAGGCATACTTGTAGAGAGCTTCGGCATCGTTCTCGCGCCACTGACGAAAATACAAGCGGTCTGTTTCTGTAAGTCTGCACATATTATGATTTATGATTGACGCTTCTGTCAGTTTGACATTATGGTATCGAAGTTGTCGCGTCCCCAGTTGAACAGACCCTCGACATGAGGCAGAAGCGTCTTGCCGAAGTCCGATACAGAGTATTCCGTGCGAGGAGGGACATCTGGAAAGAGTTCGTGGCGGATAATGCCGTCGGTGGTCAGCTGACGAAGTACTTGTGACAATACCTTCTCCGATACCGACGGGATGTTACGGTACAGCTCGTTGATTTCAGTAACTTTATAATTATTCGACGACTCTAAAGTTATGCTGATTTTCGAACTACTTGACCAATATGAGGGCATCTGCCGGAGAGCTTTCTTCGGCTGCGGTGCAAATGTACATAAAAATCGTGAGATTTTTATGTACATTTGTATTATGAGGCATGACGAGACCATTATTTTTGAAAAGACCTACGGAGTGCTGACCCCCCTCGGCAATTACCTCGAACGCCTGAAGAATCCTCTTCCGTCTATGTAAAATAGAAAACAAGTCCATGCGGACATAAACACAAATGAGGAGGGATTCTTGAATCCCTCCTCATTTGTGTTTATGCAATTTAGAAGATATTTTCAGTAATCACTTGCAGTCGCTCATCGGGCAACGTGGCTTGATTTGCTTAAAGAAGTCATTTCCTTTGTTGTCAACAAGTATGAATGCAGGGAAATCCTCAACCTCGATCTTCCATATAGCCTCCATGCCAAGTTCCGGATATTCAAGACACTCTACGCTCTTGATGGAATTTTTGGCAAGTATAGCCGCCGGACCTCCTATTGAGCCGAGATAGAAGCCGCCGTGTTTGTGGCAGGCGTCTGTAACCTGCTGGCTGCGGTTGCCCTTCGCAATCATCACCATCGAGCCGCCGGCTGCCTGGAACTGATCCACATAAGAGTCCATACGGCCGGCAGTAGTCGGACCGAACGAACCGGAAGCCATTCCTTCCGGTTTCTTGGCGGGACCGGCGTAATAAATGGGATGATCCTTGAGATACTGTGGCATCGGCTCGCCGGCGTCAAGACGCTCTTTGATTTTCGCATGCGCGATGTCGCGACCTACGATTATCGTACCCTTAAGAGAAAGACGCGTAGACACCGGATATTTGTCAAGTTCTGCAAGAATCTCCGGCATCGGACGGTTAAGGTCGATCTTCACGACCTCGCCTTCACCGGCGTTTCTCATCTCCTCCGGAATAAGTTCACCGGGGAATTCATCGAGTTTCTCGATCCAGAGACCGTCCTTGTTGATTTTTGCCTTCACATTGCGGTCGGCGGAGCAGCTTACACCCATGCCTACAGGGCAGGAAGCACCATGACGCGGCATACGGATAACGCGTATGTCGTGTGCGAAATATTTGCCGCCGAACTGTGCACCGAGACCGAGACAGTGTGCCGCTTCGAGAAGTTCCTTCTCAAGCTCGACATCGCGGAAGGCATGACCGTATTCGTTACCCTCGGTGGGAAGATTGTCATAATATTTTACAGAAGCTTTCTTTACCGCAGCCAGATTCGCCTCGGCAGATGTGCCGCCGATCACGAAAGCGATATGATATGGAGGGCACGCGGCTGTGCCGAGAGTCTTCATCTTCTCGATAAGGAAAGGCACAAGTGTTTTCTTGTTGAGGATAGCCTTTGTCTCCTGATAGAGATAGGTCTTGTTGGCTGAACCGCCACCCTTAGCCACGAAAAGGAAGTTGTATTCCATACCTTCGCAGGCATGGATTTCGATCTGGGCGGGAAGGTTGCATCCGGTGTTCACCTCGTCATACATATTGAGGGGAGCGTTCTGCGAATAACGCAGATTATTCTCGGTATATGTCTTGTAGACACCCTCGGAAATCTTCTCCTCATCATCGCAGCCTGTCCACACCTGCTGACCCTTGTAACCGGAGCAGATGGATGTGCCCGTATCCTGACAGAAAGGAAGAACGCCCTTGGCTGCCACTTCGGCGTTGCGCAGCATGGTCAATGCCACATATTTGTCGTTTTCAGACGCTTCGGGATCATGAAGGATCTTCGCCACCATCTCGTTGTGTTCACGGCGAAGCATGAACGAGCAGTTGTGTGAAGCCACATTTGCCAGAATTGTCAGAGCCTCGGGATCCACCACAAGCATCTCGTGGCCGTTCCAGTTCTCCACTTTAACATGATCTTTGGTTACGAGCTGATACTCGGTTGTGTCCGGACCAAGCGGGAACATTTCTTGATAATGAAAAGGTTTTGTTGCCATTATTTTAGTTTTTGGTTAAATCGTAAGTCACTGGGGTGCCCACCCCGGATAATCCACATGCGAAGTTAACACATTAATTGCGATTTGACAAAAAAAATCGCACGCAATAATCCTGCCCGCGCAATCTAACGCCTTCATGTGTGCAAAAAAAGTTAACAATGGCGCGTGAAGTTGTTTCTAAGCCGTTTTTTCATTAATTTTGTAGTCAGGAACCGTTTGTTTTTTATAACGATTCCCGGGATTCCCTGAGGTCCTTTATTGTTGTTTTTACCGGGTTTAATCGGTCACTTAGCCTGGCTATACTCACTCCTCGACTCGTAAAAAACACCACTAAAAATCACCTCAACGAATCTCTCAATCAAATTTAAACGGTTTATCAGACTTCTAAATTTTCTGTACCAAAAATGAAATTTCGCAGATATATATATATACTGATGGCGGTTATTATCGCTATTGCGGGTTTTGACACAATCGAATCTCAGGCAGCTAAGAAACGGACAAAAGCCAGAACGACCCAGACCTCTTCCAGGAAAAGCAAAAAAAAACGCACAACCAAAAGGAAAAAGCGCAAATCAAGAAAGAAAAGATACACCCGAAGAGTGACAAAGCCCACGGCGCCAAAGCCTGAACAACCCTCCAACGACTCTCTGACACTTGCCGTCAACGAGCGTCTGCTCCAATGGATTCCCGAGAAACTGAACCCCGGAGGACTGAGGGTGAACAGTGTGAAACCTGACCGCATGTCGAAAATCGCGAGACTGAGTCTAAACGAGAATTTCACATACCTTCCGGTTACACGTGAACTCATAGACTCCCTTGCTTTTCACGCCAAGGCGGCTCTTCCTGATTCCATTTCGGATTATAACGTCACACTCAACGTAGGCACTAAATCTCTCGCCTATTTCATCACCAAGGTCGATAAACTCCCCGAAAAATTCAGAAAGAATCCCCCATTTGTAGTAGAAGCGAATCCTTTTGTCCACGCCTACAAGGGACTGGAGAACGACATAATAGCCCTGTGGCATTCTCACGGACGATATTTCAAACCAGGGTCCGGAGCCTGGACCTGGCAGCGTCCCTTCCTTTTCCAGTCGGTAGAAGACACCTATACGATGAGCTATGTACTCCCATATTTAGTGCCGATGCTTGAAAACGCCGGAGCATACGTCATGCTTCCCCGTGAACGCGATGTAAACAGACACGAGGTGATTGTTGACAATGACACCAACGATGAAGGGCAGATATTCTCCCAGCCATATTATAAAGAGATGACCGGCACGAAGCCTTGGGTGACTGGTGACCTTGACGGATTCATATATGACCTGCCCGATTTCCGTGACACCGAGAATCCTTTCGAAAACGGGACATACCGTCAGACCACCACTGTGACCGGAGGCAAACAGTCTGTTGCCGCCTGGTATGCAGACATACCCGAAGATGGCGAATATGCAGTCTACGTGAGCTACAAATCCTTCCCCAACTCGACGGAAGACGCCCACTATACGGTCAACTACTCCGGAGGCACCAAGGAGTTTCGCGTAAACCAGACCATGGGCGGAGGCACATGGATCTATCTCGGCACGTTCCCCCTCACAAAAGGCTATAGCGACACTGAGCCGATAGTCACCCTGACCAACCTCTCCGAAAAAGGGGAAGGGATGGTTATCACAGCCGATGCCGTAAAAATCGGTGGCGGCATGGGCAACATAGCCCGCTCCGACCGCCGCTCCGATATCTACTATGACCCCTCCACCCCCGAAGTCTCCTCAGACACAGCCTCGACTCCGACTGACACATCCGATGCTGCTTCCAAAACCGGATCAGGAACAAACTCTCTTTCAGGTCAGAACCGTGCCGAGCCGGAAGGAGAAGAAGAGAGTGATACTGACCCAACTGAAGAAGAGGAAGATGAAGTTGACGAAACTGACGAAGTCAATGACGAAACAGAGGAATCAGAGGAAACTCCCGATGCAAGACCGGCAGACACATCAGTGCCTGCAGAACCGATGACCCCCTCCGCCCCAAAAACAGTGCCGACATTCCGCACCTCAGGAATGCCTCGCTTTCTTGAAGGCGCGCGCTACTGGCTCCAGTGGGCTGGCTTCCCCGAACCGGTATATGCGCCATATCACGGCTCCGATGACTACAAAGACGACTATACATCTCGCGGAAACTGGGTGAACTACCTCGCCGGAGGCTCGCGTGTTCTTCCGAATCGCGAAGGTCTCAACATACCTGTAGACATGGCTTTCGCCCTCCACAGCGATGCCGGCAAAAGAGCCGACGACTCTTTCGTGGGCACACTCGGCATATACTTCACGCAGAACGGCGACTCATACCGCGACGGGACTCCGCGCATAAACTCCCGTATGCTAACCGACCTGATAATGCGTCAGATAACCAACGACATACGCCGCCAGTACGAACCTTCATGGACACGCAGGTCAATGTGGGACAAATCATATGTAGAGGCGAGAGTGCCGGAGGTTCCGACTACACTTATAGAGCTTATGAGCCATCAGAATTTCGCTGATATGATGTATGGACTCGACCCCTCTTTCAAATTCACGGTAGGGCGCGCCATTTACAAAGGTATCGCGAGATTCCTCTCGGAGCGTAAAGACAGAGAGCTGGTAATACAGCCGCTTCCCGTAAAAGATTTCGCTATAACCCGCGAGAAGAAAAACCATTACAGACTAAGCTGGCAACCCACGCCGGATCCGCTCGAAGAGACAGCAATGCCTGACAAATACGTGATTCTCGCACGCAATCAGGGTGAACTGGGCTTCCACAAGATCGGAGAGACATCCAAGACTCATTACGACCTCAAGGTAGCCGACAACGAGATTCACAGTTTCCGCATAGTTGCCCTCAATAAGGGTGGTCTCGCATTCCCGTCGGAGACTCTCTCCCTGCGCGAGGCACCCGGAGATAAGACTCCCGTCCTGATAATCAACGGATTCACCCGCATCAGTGCTCCAGCAAACTTCAAAGACGGCAACAACGCCGGATTCAGTGCCGACAAGGATTTCGGAGTGCCCTATATAAAAGATATTTCTTTCACAGGCTATCAGACCGAGTTCAACCGAAACACCGGAAATGCATTCGGCCACAGCGGCTCCAACTTCACCACCCAGATCATCGCCGGCAACACATTCGATTATCCGGCGGTACACGGCGAAGCGATAGCGAACGCAGGTCATGGATTCGTTTCCTCAAGCGTGGGAGCCGTGGAATCAGGAGCCGTAAAGCTATCCGGCTACAAGAACATAGACCTTATACTCGGCAAACAGAAAGCCGGTATCGTCGGCAATGGCAAGAGTGGCGTGCGATTCAAGACATTCACCCCGGAACTTGAGCGACAGCTGAGCGTATTCACCAATGAAGGGGGCAACCTATTTATCAGCGGTGAGAATGTGGTGTCTGACATCTTCTCCTTCCGATATGATCCGGAAGACAGACATTTTGCGGAAGTCGTGCTTGGAGTCGTACCGGCGGAAGCTCCCGAAGGCGGTCTGACAGAGACCCGCTCCGGCAAGCTTCTGTCATCCGACGGAAAGACGGTAAAATACTCCAGCACACTCAACGAAGACTGCTACATCGTGCAGAGTCCTGACATTCTTGCCCCAGCGCCCGGTGTTAACGCCAGAGAAATCTTCTCTTTCAGCGACACTGCGCGCCCGGCAGGTTATGTCATTAACCGGGGACGAAGCCGTAACATGATTCTCTCAATTCCTCTCGAGGCAATTACCGAGAGCTACGCCCGCGACAGGATAATGGCAGATTTCCTCAGATAACCGGCCGCTTCCGAGTCGGAGGTAAAAAACATTTCAGTCAACTTAGAGAAAAAGACATGAACATCATACGATTCACCACTGTAAACGACCTGCGCGAAGAGATTTTCCGCGCTCCGCTCGAGCAATACGTACTCGTACAGCTTGACGACAGAGAGATCGAACTGGATCCCTTGTGCATCCACCGTTATACCGAAATCGCTTCGGAGATAGACTCGACACTAACATATTCCTACTACCGGGAACGCAACGAAGACGGGACACTGCTTCTTCACCCGGTAAATGACTATCAGCCGGGATCGGTGCGCGATGATTTCGACTTCGGTCCGCTCGTGCTTCTCAACGCCGCGGATGTTCTCTCGGCGACAGAGGATTTCACCCGCGAGGAATCCGACATGCTCGATGGCGGATGGTATGCCTTGCGTCTTAGAATCACCATTGGCAAGATGATGGCAATGATTCCGGAATATCTCTACACCGCCACACGCACCGACTACCGCAAAAGCGGCGAGAAACAGCATGACTATGTAGACCCGAAAAACCGCGCCTACCAGTTGCAGATGGAGAAAACTCTGACCGACCATCTCCGTCAGATCGACGGGCTTGTGACTCCTGGAAACACCAAAGTTGATTACGACGCGGAAGAGTTTCCTGTCGAGGCTTCTGTTGTCATACCTGTCAGAAACCGTGTGTCCACGGTTATGGACGCTGTAAACTCGGCGTTGTCGCAGAAATGCGATTTTAAATTCAACGTTATAGTCGTTGACAACGAATCGACCGACGGGACACTCGAGCTGCTTGAAGCAGTCGAAGATCCCCGCCTGAAGCTCATAAAGGTATCGGCAGATGAGAACCTCGGCATAGGAGGCTGCTGGAACCGCGCCCTCCTTTCCGAACATTGCGGACGATTTGCAGTACAACTTGACTCCGATGACCTCTACAACTCGCATGATGTGCTCAAGACGATAGTAAGCAGGTTTCGCAGCGGCAACTTCGGCATGGTAGTGGGAAGCTACATGATGGTGGATTTCAACGGCAACCCGATACCGCCGGGACTCATAAGCCATGAAGAATGGACAGACTCGAACGGACCGAACAACGCATTGCGGATAAACGGATTCGGTGCACCGCGCGCTTTCTTCACTCCGGTGGCAAGAGGCATACTCTTTCCCAACGTCAGCTATGGAGAGGACTATGCCATGGCATTGAGAATAAGCCGGGAATACGGCATAGGAAGGATCTACGAGCCGCTCTATCTCTGCCGCCGGTGGGAGGGAAACTCCGATGCCTCACTATCAATAGAAAAAACGAACGCCAACAACAATTACAAGGATTGTCTGCGATCCATAGAACTTATGGCACGCGTACGGCAGAACATGCAGAGCCGCCCTATGCCAGGTCTGCCTCTTCCCGATCTCGGCGCACTTATGAATCCCGAAAACGATCCCGACGCATCCTGGGACGATGACGATGATTTTGACGAATTCGACGAATTCGACGGAGACGATTCCGATCTGCCGTTTTAAGAAAACTTTTATTGTCAAGCATTAACCTGACGACATATGCAGCCATTGTCTATCGAACATATCAACAGTCTTATTGAGTCGCAACTCATGTCCTGGCACGAAGCCAAGCGTAATTTCGACAGACTCATGGAGATTGAGAGGAAACCGCTTCAATTAGGCGATTTCCACATAGCAGCACAACTTAACCCTGCCCGAATACGCTCCACAGGAGCTGCAGTCGACAAGGCGTCTGTGGCAGCACGACCCTGTTTCCTCTGCAAAGAAAACAGACCCGCCATGCAGATGTCGGGCGAATGGCCGACTCCCGAATGGGAACTGCTCGTCAATCCATATCCCATACTGCCGGTGCATTTCACGATAGCGGCAAAAAAACATATACCACAGGAACGCATACCACTTGAAATGGCGATGATGGCAGAATATGCACCCCCGCTGGTCTTCTTCTTCAACGGAGCAAAAGCCGGAGCTTCAGCTCCGGATCACCTGCACTGTCAGGCAATGCTCAGATCCGAATTGCCGATAACGGCACTTGCCGAGAGGTATCATCCCGTTGAAAGGGCAGGATGGATGAGCAGCGAAGAATACGGACTGCACCTCCCGTTCAACTTCATGAGTGCCGTGATAAAAGGGGACATGGCAGGTCTGGAACATCTTGCCCTGACCGAGTCTGCTTTCGGCATAGACTCTGAAACCGGGAAAAAGGACAACGAGCTTGTGAATGCTTTCTTCTGGATATCAGACAGCGGTTATCTGAGAATAGTCGTCGTGCCCAGACGCGCTCACCGCCCTTCCCTGTATTTCCTGCCTGAAGGGGAACGCTTCGTCATAAGCCCCGGAGCCGTTGACATTGCCGGATTGCTGATAGTGCCACGCAAAGAGGATTTCGACAGGCTGACTCCCGAAACTGCCGCCCGCATATATTCGGAAACTGCATTCTCAGGATCATTGCCTAAAGAGATCATAAACCATTTCCTCCCCGGCTCACACTCGTAACAACATAGAACAACCGGTCATGAACACCACCGACAGAACTCCCCACACACACCCGGAAGGGAAAAGATCTCCCTGGCTATGGATTCCGACAACCTATATGGCAGAGGGACTCCCCTATTTTGCCGTCAACACACTGACCGTGCTGATGTATCACAACATGGGGATAGGACTTGCGGAGATGGCTTTCTTCACAGGCTGGCTTTATCTGCCATGGGTTATAAAACCGTTCTGGAGTCCATTTGTGGATCTGATAAAAACGAAACGGGGATGGACCATAGCCATGCAGTTTCTTATGGCATTCTCGCTTGGTGCAGTCGGTCTGTTTCTCCCCTCGTCTTTCTTTTTCACCGCTACCCTCATACTTTTCTGGCTGACCGCCTTCTTCTCCGCCACACACGACATCGCAGCCGACGGCTACTACATGATCGAGCTTTCCGCCCATGACCAGGCTGCATTCGTAGGTGTGCGCTCCACCTTCTTCCGCATCGCATCAGTCATCGGACAGGGAGGTCTGGTGATGCTCGCCGGCTATCTTGAACAGACTCGAGGAAGCGTTTCCGAGGCTTGGTCGCTGGTGTTTATGCTGTTAGGGGTGATTTTTCTGCTGACTGCGTTGTATCATACCCGCTTCATGCCCCGCTCAGGTGAAGACCGCCCTATGCCGGGGGTGACACCCTCCACAATAATGCGCGATTTCGCACGCACATTCGTCACGTTCTTCCGCAAACCTGACATAGTGCCGGCTCTTCTGTTCATGCTTTTCTACAGATTGCCCGAAGCGATGTGTCTCAAGCTCGTGCAGCCCTTCTTTGTTTCTCCACGTGAAGAGGGAGGTCTGGCACTTTCTACTTCAGAAGTAGGATTTGTAAACGGAACCGTAGGTGTGGTCGCGCTTCTTGCCGGAGGCATACTCGGCGGTATCGCCATATCGCGCGGCGGATTGAAAAAATGGCTATGGCCAATGGCTCTCTCTCTTACACTTCCCTGCGTGTTCTATTGCGGTCTGGCTATGTGGCAGCCGGAGAATTTCTCGCTCATCTGCGCCGCCATATTCACCGAACAGTTCGGATACGGATTCGGATTTACGGCATTCATGCTCTACCTCATATATTTCAGCCGGGGTGAAAGCAAAACATCCCACTATGCATTCTGCACTGCATTCATGGCATTGGGGATGATGCTGCCGGGAATGGCGGCAGGCTGGCTGCACGATATCTTCTCCGGAATTGACATATACGGAGACGGCACACCGCAGGGATACGTGAATTTTTTCTGGCTGGTGATGCTCTGCTGCACAGCTACATTCGCTGTCTGTCTCGGAGTGAGAATAGAACCCGGTTTCGGTAAAAAACAGGAAAAAGTATCGTGAAAAGAATATCGCGCATATCGTCAATGCTGCTTCTGCCCGCAATACTGCTGGCGGCATGGCTTCTGTCTGGGTGTTCCCCGGCTCGCCACGTGCCGGAGGGTAAATATCTGCTTGACGATGTAAAAATAAACCTAAACGACTCCACAGGAAGGCTCGACCAGCAGCAGCTGATGACCTATGTGCGAATGCAGCCCAACCACAAGATGCTGTGGGCTACCAAATTCCGTCTCGGCATCTACAACATGAGCGGCAACGATTCCACGAAATGGTGGAACAGATGGGTACGCAAACTCGGAGAGGCGCCTGTGATATTCGATTCAACAGCCACCATGACCGATGCCGGACAGCTCCGTAAGGCGATGGTTAACGCCGGATTCCTTGATGCGACTGTGTCGGTAGACACTTTCGCCGACCGCAATAAGCGCAAGATGAAAGTGGAATACAACCTGCATGCCGGTATGCCTCACATCATACGATCGGTAACCTATGAGTTTCCCAACGACACCCTCCGCTCACTGATAATGAAGGATTCCGCCCGTTTCACCGTCAGACCCGGCGATCCGCTCGACATATCACTGCTCGAGACACAGCGTGAACTGCTGACAACGAGACTGCGCAGCAACGGTTATTACGCATTCGGGAAAGAATTCATAACCTTCAACGCCGACACAACCGAAGGGTCACACGATGTGGACCTCACGATGACAGTAAAACCCGCTTACCCATCCGACTCTCCAAACCATCTGATAGACACTCACAAAGAATACATCGTAAGAAATGTCTATTACATCATGGACTATGATCCCGGGGTCACAGAGGATTTCCGTCATTATCAGGCAGCAGACACCGTGAACTATAAAGATATAACCATTCTCTACGGTGACAAACGATATCTGCGTCCAAGCTTACTTTACGACAACTGTTTCATCCGTAGCGGAGAGGCATACAACCTGCATGATGTCAACAACACTTACACGGCACTCGGCAGGCTTACAATACTCAAATTCATCAATATCCGTTTTATCCCCGCGGGGAATTTCAATGATTTCGGACTTCTTGACGCGTATATTCTTCTCACCCGTGGTAAAAGTCAGAGTTTCTCGGCTGAACTTGAAGGTACAAACTCCGAAGGTGACCTCGGTGTAGCAGCAGGTGTCAGCTATTCCCACAGAAACATCGGCAAAGGTTCGGAAACTCTCACGGCAAAACTTCGCGGAGCTTACGAATCACTCAGCGGGAACCTCAGCGGACTCATACATGACCGCTATCTTGAACTCGGCGCGGAAGCAGGTGTTAACTTTCCTAAATTCAAGGCTCCATTCCTCCGTGAGAGTTTCAAACGCCGCATCAAGGCGACAACCGAACTGAACGTGTCGATGAATTATCAGGAGAGACCGGAATACACCCGCATCATCTCCACTGCGGGATGGAGCTACAAATGGTCAGAACGCTTCAACCGCACCCGCCACACATTCACCCCGATAGACATCAACTACGTGTATCTGCCGGAAAGCACCAACGATTTCCTCGACGAGATTGCCCCCGACAACCCCCTTCTCCGCTACAGCTACGAAGACCACTTCATAATGAGAATGGGCTATAGCTTCTACCACAGCAATAAACGCCACGAGACTCCATGGAGCCGTTCATTCCAGAAAAACATATACACTGTAAGGGTCAACGCCGAAGTTGCAGGCAACTTCCTTTTCGCGCTCAGCAGCATACTAAGTCACCGCTCCGATTTCCACAGCCAACCCTACAAAATGTTCGGCATCCATTATTCACAATATGCCAAAATCGACGGTGACTTCTCTTTCCTGCATCTCTTTGACACCCGTAACTCCCTTGCTTGCAGATTCGGAGCGGGTATAGGCGTGCCATACGGCAACTCGGCGGTGCTTCCGTTTGAGAAACGCTTCTACGGAGGTGGAGCCAACGGTGTGCGCGGCTGGGATGTAAGAACTCTCGGACCCGGACGCTACCCGGGCACAAACTCGGTGAGCGACTTCATCAACCAGTGCGGCGATATCCGCCTTGACCTGAGTGTGGAATACCGTGCCAAACTATTCTGGATTCTGGAAGGCGCGCTTTTCGTAGATGCCGGGAATATATGGACAATCCGCAATTATCCCAACCAGCCCGGAGGAATGTTCAGGTTTAATTCGTTTTATAAGGAGATAGCAGCCGCATATGGTGTCGGTCTGCGCCTTGACTTCAACTATTTCTTACTCCGCTTCGATATGGGAATGAAAGCTCACAACCCCGCTCTGGGACAGGAACCATGGCCTCTGATTCATCCGGACTGGCACCGCGACCGCTCCTTCCATTTTTCCATAGGCTATCCTTTCTGAGCCGGCTTACCCCAATCGACATAAAAACAGACCCAAATGAAAAAATTAGTGATTTTCGACCTTGACGGCACTCTTCTAAACACCATCGCAGACCTCGGCAATGCCTGCAACTACGCTTTGCGCACTCTCGGTTTCCCGGAGCATGCGCTGCCGACATATCGCTATATGGTAGGCAACGGCGTCAGGAAACTCATAGAACGCGCCGTGCCGGATGCCGACGAGGAAACCGTGGAACGTCTTCTGTCGCTCTTCCGCGAATACTACGGAGAACACGCAACAGACCACACATCTCCCTATGAAGGAATTCGCGATATGCTTGTAAAACTGCATGAAAACGGTGTGGCATTGGCTGTGGCAACCAATAAATACCAGGCGGCTGTAGACAGGATAATTCCACACTTCTTCCCCGATATACCGTTTGTGGCTGTGATGGGACAAGTGGAAGACCGCCCTGTGAAGCCGGATCCGTCAATTGTGTTCGCAATCCTCAACAAATACCCCACACCCAAAGCGGATGTGCTATATGTAGGCGATTCGGCTGTGGATATGGAAACGGCACGGAGGGCATGTATCGAATCAGTCGGTGTCACCTGGGGATTCCGCCCCGTTTCCGAACTTCGCGGTGCATACGCGGACCATATAGTGTCGGCAACCACGGAAATACTCTCGATAGCAGGTATGCCGCAATAACATATAACGTATCTGAAAAGAATCAAAAGCCATGACCTACTCACAAAAATTCTTCAATTCGGCAAATGAGTCAAACCCGGAGGGTGAACTCGCCGTCAATATCCTGGTGGGCAATATTATCGAGATAGCCACAGCTCACGCCAACATGCTCGGAATCGGAAATCCGGCAATGGCACATCTTGGCGCGGGTTGGGTGCTTTCGCGCCTGACCATCGAGATGACACGTTATCCGAAGTGCAACACCTCATATGTTCTGAAGACATGGGTCGAAAACTGGAACAGACATTTCTCCACACGCGATTTCTCAGTAGAGGATGAAGCGGGAAACATCCTGGGATACGCACGGTCGGTATGGATGGTGCTTGACATGACCACCCACGATAATTTCGGTCTTGCACACCTCTCTCTGCCGGATGAATCGGTATACGGAGAACCCTGCCCCATAGCTCCTCAGGCAAAACATACGGAAATTCTCCCTTATCTTACTTCGGAAAGCAATGCTAACCCCAAGGCATTGAAAGCAAACGTTCCTGATGCTGAATATACCTTCAAATACAACGACATCGATTTCTACCGACATGTCAATACAGTGAGATACATCACGATTCTGCTCAACCGCTATTCTCTCGAAGAGTTCGACAGAAATTTCGTGAACCGGCTTGAGTTGTCGTTTCTGCATGAGGGAAGCTTCGGTGACACCGTAAGCATATTGCGACATAACTCCTCCCCTCTCGACTCGGCGTTCTCACTTGTATCGCACAAGACAGGCAGACCTGTGATATTCGCCAGACTTACACTGGCTCCACGCTGACAGATGTCACCTGTCAGTGAAAAGTCTGCACTTGATGTGCACGTCGGATAGCGTAAATTTGCATCATATAGTAATATTATCATTTGCTTATGTGCAGCCATTCTCATGAACACCACTGTTGCGGACATACTCACGCGCAGAACCATACCCCTCATGGAAAGAACGACATTCTTTCCATCTACAAAGCCGAGATATTCTCCGCTCTGCTGCTTGTTGTGACACTGATTATCGAACACTGCGGTGTGCTTCGGCGAATTTCCGAAGCCGCCGGATGCGCTGTGTCGATTCCGGAGATAATCCTCTACGCCATCGCACTCATTCCCGTTGGTCTGCCTATACTACGAGAATCTTGGGAGATGTGGAGGAAAGGACGCTTCATGAATGAATTCACGCTGATGGTCGCGGCGGCTGTCGGTGCGTTCATAATCGGGGAATATCCCGAGGGGGTGGCGGTGCTGCTCTTCTATTCATTCGGTGAAAAGATGGAAGATACAGCCTCCGACGATGTCAGACAACGCATCAGGGCTCTTTTGGGGCGACTGCCGGAGGAAGCCACAGTCAGACTTGACGGCAAACTGAAGAAAGCCAGTCCTAAGAATCTCCAGCCCGGGTCAGTGCTCTTCGTGCGCCCCGGCGAAAGAGTGGCTATAGACTCCATTCTCCTCGGCGAGAAGGATGTAGAATTCGACACCTCCGCCATAACCGGAGAATCCGTTCCACGCTCATTCCGCCCGGGAGAGGAGATTTCATCCGGCATGATACCGGTGGATCAGGCTGTGGATGTCAGAACCCTGCGGTCATTCTCAGATTCCTCAATGAGCCGGATAATGAAAATGATAGAAGAGGCGCAGGCTTCCAAGTCACCGACTGAAAACCTGCTCCGCAGAATCACAAGGTGGTACACTCCGGTGGTCTTCACTCTCGCTTTGCTTCTCTTCTTCACGCCATGGCTCATAGATGCGGTATTGGGCAACCCGTTCGAATGGATGAAATGGCTGCGCCGCTCGCTCGTGTTTCTGGTATGTTCCTGCCCTTGCGCGTTAGTTGTGAGCATACCGCTCAGCTACTTCGCCTCATTGGGGAATGCCTCTCGACGCGGCATCCTCTTCAAGGGTTCGAAATATGTTGACAGCTTGAGAAACATAGACACGGTTGTCTTCGATAAGACCGGCACGCTTACCACCGGCAAGTTCCACGTTTCGTCAATAAGCGCGGCTGACGGAACTGAGCCGTCCATGCTGCTTTCTGTGGCTGCGTCACTTGATGCAGAATCCGGTCATCCTCTTGCGGAAGCCATACTGTCGAAAGCTCGCGCCGAAAGAATCGTGACAGCCGAGGCGGAGAATATAAGGACAGTATCACACGGCATTACCGGAATCATCGGTGGAAAGATGGCTGCGGCGGGATCCCGCACGCTCATGAGACGACTCGGCATAGCTGTGCCGGAATCTCATACAGACGCATCGGAAATATGTGTATCACTTGACAACAGTTACATAGGCTCCATATATCTGCTCGACACAATCAAGCCGGAAGCAGCAGAAGCCATACGCCGGCTTCACTCTCTCGGTGTGAAATCAGTGGAGATTCTCTCCGGTGACAGAGAAGAGGCTGTAAAGCGTGTTGCCCGTGAGACAGGCGCTGATTCATATCATGCGGCTCTTCTTCCCGAAGATAAAAAGGATATTATAACGGAGATGACGCGTAAAGGTAACAAAGTGGCGTTTTCCGGAGACGGAATAAACGATGCCCCGGCAATAGCAGCAGCTGATGTCGGCATTGCCATGGGCACACTTGGAACAGACATGGCAATGGAAAGCAGCGACATAGTCATTGCCGGTGACAACCTGGAGAAAATTCCGGAAGCGATCTCACTCGCACGCAAAGTAAGGCGTGTAATTTTGGAAAACGTCACATTCGCCATAGGCGTGAAAGCGCTTGTCATGCTCCTCGGAGCTTTCGGCATAGCCTCCCTTTGGGCGGCTGTTTTTGCCGATACCGGTGTAACTCTGCTTACCATCATCTGGACCCTGCTCCGCCTTCGCAAATAAATCCGGATTATTTACGTTTACAATACATATGGATATGTCTATTGACAATAGAATGCAATCCCACGGTGTACGCCCTACGGCTGTACGCAACCTGATATTGTCTGTTCTCGACAATGCCACTCATCCGATATCCGCACTCGACATAGAGACAAGTCTCGATACAGTAGACAGATCCTCAATCACCCGCGCCCTGTCACTTTTCGTTGAGAAAGGGCTGATACACATCATCGACGACGGCAGTAGTTCCGCAAAATACGAAGTCTGCCGTGCCACGCATACACACACAGGAAACGATGCAGGTTTTCCTTCCCATGAAGACCTGCACGTTCATTTCCGTTGCACAGGCTGCGGCAAGACCTACTGCCTCCCCTCGCCCATTCCCTCCATTACGCTTCCCTCCGGCTTTATCCCCGCAACAGCAAACTACATCATCACAGGCACCTGCCCCGACTGCCGCCCACGCTAAAACCATCTTAGAACGCTTCATGCAAAAAATCAGAACGGATCCGGGGAGTAGATTCTTCCCGGATCCGCACATATTGTTTAGTTGTCTGCTATATTATCAGATGATTCCCTGAGCCATCATTGCGTCTGCAACCTTAAGGAAGCCGGCGATGTTGGCACCCTTCATATAGTTGATGTAGCCGTCGGGCTGCTTGCCATGCTCCACACAAGCCTCATGGATGTCGTGCATGATCTGGTGAAGTTTCTCGTCAACCTGCTCCTCGGTCCACTGGATGTGTTCTGCATCCTGAGTCATCTCAAGACCTGAAACTGCTACTCCGCCGGCGTTGACAGCCTTGCCGGGACCATAAGGAATCTTGTTCTCGATGAATGTATCGATAGCCTCGGGGGTGCAACCCATGTTCGAAACCTCAGCCACGAGAAGAACGTTGTTTGCCACAAGTTTCTTCGCATCCTCGCCATTAAGCTCGTTCTGGGTGGCGCAGGGAAGAGCGATGTCTACTTTCTGCTCCCAGGGTTTCTTGCCTGCGAAGAACGTTGAACCGGGGAATTTGTCGGCATAAGGTGCCACGATGTCATTGCCGGAAGCGCGGAGTTCAAGCATATACTCGATTTTCTCTGCGTCAAGACCTGCGGGGTCATAGATATATCCGTCGGGACCGGAGATAGTCACGACCTTGCCGCCGAGCTGGGTTGCCTTTGTGGCAGCACCCCACGCCACGTTGCCGAAACCGGAGATGGCGATAGTCTTGCCCTTGATGTCTGTGCCGAGGTCAGCAAGCATCTGAACTGTATAATAGAGAGCACCGAAACCTGTTGCCTCGGGACGGATGCGGCTGCCGCCGAATGAAAGTCCCTTGCCTGTGAATGTACCTGTGTTCTCGCGTGCGAGTTTCTTATACATGCCATACATATAGCCGACTTCGCGACCGCCAACACCTATGTCGCCTGCGGGAACATCACGGTCAGGACCGAGGTTGCGCCAAAGCTCGAGGATAAACGCCTGGCAGAAACGCATGATCTCAGCATCGCTCTTGCCACGGGGGCTGAAGTCTGAACCGCCCTTGCCGCCACCCATCGGAAGTGTGGTGAGCGCATTCTTGAAAGTCTGCTCGAAACCGAGGAACTTAAGGATTGAAAGGTTCACGGAAGCGTGGAAACGGATACCCCCCTTGTAGGGACCTATGGCGTTGTTGAACTGTACGCGATAGCCGATATTGTTCTGAACCTCACCCTTGTCGTCAACCCAGGACACACGGAAAGTGAAGATACGGTCGGGTTCAACCATTCTTTCGATAATCTTCGCTTTCTCGAACTCCGGATGCTGGTTGTAAACTTCTTCTACTGAAAGGAGAACCTCCTTCACTGCCTGAAGATACTCTTTCTCACCGGGGTGCTTGGCCTCAAGGTTGGCCATGATTTCATTAATGTTCATGATAAACTTTTTAGACTTATGGTTAGATTTAATATGTTTCAATTGTCATTTATCCTGCCCACGTCAGAATTATTTTCACTGACATGGTTAGGTGTTGCAAACTTACAAACTTTATTCAATACCACAAAATAAATCACAACTAATTTTTTATGTTTTGCAACCATATATTTCAACACCTTTATGGTGTCGCCTATCCGAAAGGAGATGACATTCCGCCAAGCTAAGCCGCCTATTAAAAATTCCATATTATCCAACCACACACCCCCTTACACAAAAAAAGGATTCCGTTTCTACGGAATCCCTTTGTCGTTACGAAGAATTGATTTATATTATTTATCTTTTATCTTTTATCTTTACCGTATTACATTTTACTTCTGGGTGAAGATTACGATACGGTTCCAGTCGTTTGTGCTGTAAGGCTGAACATCAGATCCGTCATACTTGATTGTGAGACGGTCGCGGCTGATTCCGTAAGTGTTCACAAGAGCGTCAGCGACTGCGTTGGCACGTTTCTCGGAAAGCGCCATATTATACTCTGATGTACCGGTATCCTTGTCGGCATAACCGCAGATAACGACTTTCTCTTCAGGATTAGCCTTGAGCCATTCAGCCATATTGTAGACATTAACCTCCTCTGTAGGCATAATCTTGTCGGAGTTGATGGTGAAGCGTACAGTAGTCATGAGGGGTGCGTTCACACAATCTTTCTGGACAGGTTCCGGACAGGGAAGCTGAGCCTGAAGTGCAGCCACCTCTTCACCGCAGGCGAGAAGCTGGGCGCGGAGGTCATTGACCTGACCGTTGAGAGCTGCGATCTGGGAAACATATGCGCACTGGTTGAATGTGCCGAAGTTACGGCCACCGATGTTGAAGTTGAAACCACCAAGCACAGCCACATTGGCGTCTATCGAATTGCCGTGTACGCTATTATTCCAGGTGTCGGCATAGAATGATGCGCGAGCCTCGGCAAAGAAATCTACATATTCGCAAAGACGGAAACGGAACTGCAGACCCGCTGAGACAGGAAGCGACCATGCCACGCTTTTTGCTTTGTTGTGACGGTTATAAACATTGGTTCCTGCAGGCTCGCCACCCTGTGCGTTGCGGAAGTCCCATGTTGCGTCACCACCGAGACCTGCGAAAGGAATGATGGAGAATACGCGGTTGTCATTCACCCCTCCGAGAGAATTGAACATATCCCACATGAACTCAGCCTGAAGATTTACATGTTTCGCGCGGCTCCATCCGTTGGCGAGATCAGGCTGCATCGGATTGTCCCAGTGAAGGGCACCGCCGAGAGCCTTAACACGGAACCCGATGTAGGGAGATACCCAGCGGCCGAATCCGACTCCGTAGGTAAGAGTCATCTTGTGACGGCTTACATTGTCACCCGGAGTCTTGGCGTTGCCTCGCTCAACAAAAGGCTGGTTGATACCCGCTTCGACCTCGATGAACCAGTTGTTACGCCAATTGGAAAAGTAACGTGTGGTGTTGTCGCAAGTAAATTCAGTTACAGTGGTAGCTTCATCTACGAAAACATCCTGTGCGTTTGCGGGCGCGCAGTAAGCGGCAGTGCCTGCAACGAGCGCCATAGCGTAGTAAAGATTTCTTGTTTTCATAAAATATTAATTTAAGATAAGCAAATTTTAAAACTTTATAAATTGTTTTTTGCAATTTTTATATATCTAACACCGCAAGGATTTTTTTTGTTTGCTTTGCGACATCAAATTTGAAGATAATATTGCAAAAAAAAGCTCCGGAGCCTTATCATTTCACTAATTTTCATTAAATTCGCGATACGATTTTATCAGATGAGACGCCACCCTAAATATCGCATCAGAATTGAAGACGAATCCAGACTTGAAAATCTGGCAGACATTTCACTTTCGCCCCTGTCTTTGCTGGCAGCGGCAGGGGCTGCGCTGCTCATTCTGATCATAATCGGAGGAGCCATAGTGATGGTGACTCCGCTGCGGACTTTACTCCCCGGCTACATGAAGCAGTCGGAGCGGTCTGCGACAGAAGACAACATCATGCGTCTCGACTCTATCCTCGGAATATATGAGCAGAACCAGAACTATCTCGACAATATACTTCTGGCTTTTGACACAGACAGAAAACCCATTGCAGATTCACTCATAATGACAGCAAACCTCAGGGAGATGTCGCCCGATTCCCTGCTGCCGCCCTCCCCGCTTGAACGCAAATTTGTAAACACGATGGAGGAACGTGAGCGTTTCAACATATCTGTGCTCGCCCCTCTGGCTGCCGACGGAATGATGTTTTTTCCTGTGAGCGACAGCGGCATATTCTCTTCGGCTTCGCGCACTGAAGAAAAAGGATACGTGATAATGCCTGACGAAGAGGCGGTGAAGTGCGTTGCCGACGGTTCAATCCTCGCGTCTTACTATTCGGCATCCGGGAGCGGATATGTAATTATCATACAGCATGCCAAAGGATTCGTCACCCGCATAGCGCGTGTCGGTGCTCCTATGGTCTCTGCTGGTGACGCAGTGACCGGCGGTCAGGTTATCGCGTTAGCACCCTCTCCCGATGCAAAAGGCAAAAGATATGTGGAAGTGATGATGTGGCACAACGGACTGCCGCTAATCCCTTACGAATATATAGGAAACCCCGAATCCATGATAATCAAGGATGCCCCTTTCGAGGCACCGAGAGGACGGTGACACCTGTCACCTCAGGATTCAAGATTCTTTTGATAATGGACAACATAAAGAACATTGCGATATTAGGATCGACTGGTTCCATCGGAACCCAGACCCTTGACATAATCGAAGAGCATCCCGAAAAATTCCGCGCAACAGTGCTTACAGCAGCGCGCAACTGGGAACTGCTCGCCGCCCAGGCACGCAGGTTCAATCCTCTTCGCGTCGTGATTGCATGCGAGGAATTCCTGCCCAATCTCCGGGACGCCCTTGCCGGAACCTCCGTCCGGGTGGAGGGTGGCACCGCCGCCATAGAGGAAGCCGCCGCGATGCCGGAAGCCGACATCGTGGTCACGGCAATGGTGGGATACAGCGGACTCATACCTACCGTCAACGCGATAATGGCAGGCAAGACCATCGCTCTTGCCAACAAGGAGACTCTTGTAGTGGCTGGAGAAGTAATCACATCGCTTCTCAAAGACTCGGAATCAAGAATAATACCCGTAGACAGCGAACACTCCGCTATATTCCAGTGTCTCACAGGTGAAAACAGCGAAAACATATCCAAAATAATCCTCACGGCAAGTGGAGGTCCCTTCCGCAACAAGACCATGCGGGAGCTGGAATCTGTGACTGTAGACGACGCGCTGAACCATCCCAACTGGGACATGGGCGCCAAAGTCACCATAGACTCTGCCTCGATGATGAACAAAGGTTTTGAGATGATCGAGGCACGCTGGCTTTTCGACTGTCCGCCGGAGAAGATAGAAATCGCAGTTCACCCGCAATCCATAGTCCACTCGATGGTGGAATTTATAGACGGCTCAGTCAAGGCTCAGCTCGGAGTTCCCGACATGCACCTCCCCATCCGCTATGCCTTGAGCTATCCTGACAGGCTTACGAGCAAACGACCGTCTCTGACTCTTGGAGCATATGCCTCGCTGACATTCGAAGCTCCCGACCGAAAGCGGTTCCCGCTTCTACAGTATGCGTTCGACGCTATCGAGAAAGGGGGCAACATGCCCTGCATCCTCAATGCTGCCAACGAGATTGCCGTAGCGGCGTTCCTCCGCAGAGAAATCGGGTTCATGGACATGCCGAGACTTGTGGACCGCGTGATGCAGCGGACACAATGGATTCCCGACATAACCCTGCCGGATCTTGTAGAGAGCAACACAGAGGCGCGCAGACATGCTGAGGAGATACTTGCCTCATTCAGGACAACGATATGACCGCTGGTCTCCGCAAATCATTTCATTAGTTAAACTTCATTTTTAATTCAAGACTAAAACTACAGAAAATTGGATACTTTTCTTATAAAAGCGGCACAGCTTATTCTCGCGTTCGCCATTCTTGTAATCATACATGAATTCGGTCATTTTTTCTTCGCCCGCATATTCGGGGTGAAAGTGGAAAAATTCTATATCTTCTTCGATCCCTGGATTGAACTTTTCAAATGGAAGCCAAAGAAATATTTCGGCGGATTAGGGAAGACAAAAAAAATCGGGAATGACGACACCGACGGGGAATCTGCCGAACCGGTGAAGAAAAAGAGGAAAAAATCATTCTGGGGAGATACGGAATATGGTATAGGCTGGCTGCCTCTCGGCGGATATTGCAAAATCGCCGGCATGATCGATGAGTCGATGGATACCGAACAGATGAAAAAACCGGCGCAGGAATGGGAATTCCGTTCAAAACCGGCATGGCAGCGACTCCTTATAATGATAGCAGGGGTGCTGTTCAATTTCCTGCTCGCAATCCTGATTTACGCCGGACTCGTTTATGCCACCGGCGAGAAATATGTTCCGGTGCAGGAGGCAAAAATGGGATTCTCCTATTCCGGCGAGGCAAGAAAAATAGGTTTCCATAACGGAGACATACCGTTGGCAGCCGACGGCGAAGAACTGGAAAATCCGGTAGAGGCACGTATAAAGATGGTTCAGGCAAAGAAGGTGACTGTGCTCCGCGACGGAAAAGACACGGTAAGCATCTCCATTCCGGAGAAATTCATCTTCTCTCTCGACGAAGAGGCTAAAAGCGACACTGCTTCGGTCAACTTCTTCACATACCGCTTCCCCACTCGCATCACTCAGGTGATGCCGGGTGAAGGAGCCGCCAAGGCGGGGATAGAGCCGGGTGACGAGATCATCGCCATAGGAGAAGTGAAGACACCTTCGCTCGACGAGTTTTTCCGAACACTTCCCGGTCATGACAACCAGACTGTGGATCTCACGATTCTGCGCCGCGCAGGAGAAACGACCGACACAATTGTGAAACAGGTAAAGCTGTCGGAAAACTCCAAGATGGGAGTAGGACTCGAAGTCAACCCGGCGGCATTCTTCAAGACCAAAGAGATCCGCTACAACATTTTCCAGTCTATTCCCCGCGGAATCGAGATGGGAACCGACAAGCTCACCTCTTATGCCAAGTCCATGAAAATGGTCTTCACCAAAGAGGGAGCCAACAGCATAGGCGGTTTCGGATCGATAGGCTCCATCTTCCCGGAAAAATGGGACTGGATCGCATTTTGGAACATAGCGGCGTTCCTCTCGGTGGCTCTTGCGTTCATGAACATCCTTCCGATTCCGGCTCTTGACGGCGGACACGTGATGTTCCTCATCTATGAAGTGATTTTCCGCAGACCTCCGAGCGAGAAATTCATGGAACGCGCCCAACTTGTAGGCATGACACTTCTCATTCTCCTGCTTATATACGCTAACGGCATGGATATCGTAAGGCTTTTCAAATAGACAGTCTGCATCCGATAACCAATCATTCATACAGAACAAATAATAATGAAAAAAGAAATAAGATTGAAATCCGGCAAAGAGGAGTCTCTCCTCCGCCATCATCCCTGGGTGTTTTCAGGAGCCATAGCCTCGCTGCCTCAGAATCTTGAAGAGGGTGACGAGGTGTGTGTCTCTGATTCCAAAGGGAACATTCTCGGCGCCGGTCATTATCAGATCGGAAGCATAGCCGTGAGGATTCTCGAATTCGGCGTTGACACCATTTCCGATGATTTCTTCATAAGGCGTCTGTCATCGGCGTTCGCGCTTCGCCGCACTCTCGGTCTGATCCGCGAAGACAACACCTGTTTCCGCCTCGTGCACGGGGAGGGAGACTTCCTTCCGGGACTGGTCATCGACATATATGGCGACACTGCCGTAATGCAGGCGCATTCTCCCGGAATGCATTTCGCACGTCACAAGATAGCGGAGGCACTCACCATGCTCCCTGACGCAAAAATCCGAAACGTATATTACAAAAGCGACACCACACTCCCCTACAAGGCGCATCTTGACCCCGACAACGAATATCTTGTCGGCAACTACGACGGCAACATAGCCATAGAGAATGGTCTTCAGTTCAACATCGACTGGCTCAAAGGACAGAAAACAGGTTTCTTCGTAGACCAGCGCGAGAACCGCAAACTTCTTGAAAGCTATGCAAAAGGAAGACGGGTGCTCAACATGTTCTGCTACACGGGAGGTTTCTCGGTATACGCCATGCGCGGCGGCGCCATAAGCGTGGACTCAGTGGATTCCTCATCAAAGGCTGTGGCTCTCACCGATGCCAACATAGGTCTTAACTTCCCCGGTGACGAACGTCACCACACTCACGATGTCGATGCCTTCAAGTTTCTATCGGACATGGAGAGCGACAAATATGACCTCATCATACTTGACCCGCCGGCTTTCGCAAAACATCGCGGAGCGATAAAGAACGGACTGATAGGATACCGCAAGCTCAATGCCCGCGCCTTCGAGAAAATCAAGAGCGGCGGAGTGCTTTTCACATTCTCCTGCTCACAGGCGATTACCAAAGACATGTTCCGCATGGCTGTCTTCACGGCAGCCGCCAAATCGGGGCGCAAAGTGCGCATACTCCACCAGCTGACCCAGCCTGCCGACCATCCGGTTGACATCTCACACCCGGAGGGTGAATATCTCAAAGGGCTGGTGCTTTACGTGGAGTAAAAAAAGAACAGATACACGAACATCCTCCTCATCCGATACAACGGACTTAACCTACATTATAAAATGAAAAAAATACTTCCTTCATTAATGATCGCTACCATGGCAACAACTGGTGCGAACGCGGTGGAAAACAAGGATTTCAATTTCCATGTAGACCGCTTTGCCGATATCGAGGTGCTCCGCTATGAAGTGCCTGAGTATTCACGTCTGTCGCTTGACCAGAAAAAGATGCTCTACTATCTGTCGCAGGCCGCGCAGATGGGACGCGACATCATCTGGGACCAGAACGGCCGTTACAACCTCCAGATACGTCAGCTTCTGGAGAAGATATATACAAAATACGACGGCGACAGGAACTCCAAAGACTTCAAGGCGTTTGAGAAATATCTCAAGCAGGTATGGTTCGGCAACGGAATACATCACCATTATTCCACCGACAAGTTTCAGCCGGAGTTCTCACAGGCTTTCTTCGAGGAGCAGGTTGGCAAACTCGGCAATTGCTGCCTACCGCTGCAACCGGGGCAGACTCGCGAGCAGATGATGAGCGTGCTTGTGCCGGTAATCTTCGATCCGTCGGTCATGGCGAAGCGCGTGAACCAGGACGGTACGCAGGATGTCATCGCCACATCCGCCAACAATCTTTATGGCGACGGCGTGACTCAGGCAGAGGTGGAGGCTTATTACAATTCCATAAAGAAAGCCGATGACCCCACTCCGATTTCCTACGGACTCAACTCTCGTGTTGTGAAGGAGAACGGCAAAATCAAGGAGCAGCATTACAGTCTGAACGGTGTGTATGGACCGGCTATCTCCCAGATCATCTACTGGCTCGACATGGCAAAGAACGTAGCCGAGAATGACGCGCAGAAGGCTTATATAACCAAACTCATCGACTACTACATCACCGGTGACCTCCGTCTTTTCGATGAATATTCGATTCTCTGGGCAGAAGATACAAAATCGGACATAGACTTTGTCAACGGTTTCATCGAGAGCTACGGCGATCCTCTTGGCATGACGGGGGCATGGGAGTCTTATGTAAACTTCCGCAACGGCAAGTCTTCCGCCCGCACTGAGACAATATCCTCCAACGCGCAATGGTTCGAAGATAACTCTCCTGTGGACAAACGCTTTAAAAAAGACAAGGTGAAAGGTGTTTCGGCAAAGGTCATCACGGCGGCGATGCTTGCCGGCGACGCTTTCCCGGCTACCGCGATCGGTATCAATCTCCCAAACTCCAACTGGATCCGTGCACAGCATGGCTCCAAATCCGTGACTCTGGAGAATATCACCGAGGCTTATGAAATGGCATCTCACGGCAATGGCTTCAACGAGGAATTCGTAATCGACGCTCCGACACGCAAGATAATGGAAGATTATCTCTATATCACGGATATGCTCCACACCGATCTTCACGAATGTCTCGGTCACGCTTCCGGACAGCTCCTCCCCGGTGTCGACCCCGATGCGCTCAAAGAACACGGCTCCACTCTCGAGGAAGCCCGCGCCGACCTTTTCGCCCTCTATTATCTCGCGGATCCCAAGCTTCTTGAACTCGGAATACTCGACAATCCCGAAGCCTACAAGGCAGAATATTACAAATACCTTCTCAACGGACTCATGACCCAGCTCAACCGCATCGAGCCTGGCAAGGACGTGGAGGAGGCGCACATGCGCAACCGCCAGCTCATAGCACGCTGGATTCTGGAAAACGGCAGAAAGAAAGGGAAAGGCGGCAAAGATGTCGTGGAGCTCACGAAAAAGGGAGGCAAGACATTTGTAAAGGTCAATGACTATCCCAGGATGCGCGAACTCATCGGCACGCTTCTCGCCGAAGTTCAGCGCATAAAGAGCGAAGGCGACTACAAAGGAGGCAACGAGCTCGTGCAGAAGTATGCTGTCAAGGTAGACCCGAAACTTCACAAAGAGGTTCTCTCGCGCTATTCTAAACTCGATATTCCTCCATACAGAGGCTTCATCAATCCTGTATACACTCCGGTAGTTAACAAATCAGGAGAAATCACGGACATAGAGATTTCCTATCCCGAGAACTACGTAGAGCAGATGTTGCGTCTCAGCCGCGAATATTCTCCGCTCACCGGTAAATGCGGAAACACTGCAAAAGTCTGCAGCGCGAAATAAAGCAGTAACCGAGAAGAATGGAGTAATATGGACCTTCAGTCAATAAAAAAGGATTTTTTCGTTTTCCGCAACGGTATCGTAGCCGATACCTTGCGGAAAGCGGGAATGCCACACAAGGTGATTTTCGGTCTGCAGATTCCGCAGATCGCTGCAATCGCAAAAGCTCTCACCCCCTCTTCCGAACTGGCGGAAGCCTTATGGAACGACAGTGAAGTCCGCGAATCGCGCATTCTTGCCACATATCTTTTTCCTGTCGACGAAATGTCTCTGGAAAAGGCAATCTGGCTTCTTGGCTCTGTCAGAACCCAGGAAGAGAGCGACATGCTTGCATTCCGTCTGCTCAAGCGACTCCATTTCGCCAGTGAAATCCTAAAAGAAGCAGAAAAAGACCCGGAGATTCCGGAGTATGCAGTGGCTTCCCTAAGAAATCATCTGTCATAACCAAAACAGTTCACTCTTCGTTATATATAATGGGACGCTCTCGGACGCGTCCCATTTCTCAATAGATTTATCATGAAAGAAAGCAATGAAATACCGGTTCTGTTGCTTACCGGTTATCTTGGCAGTGGCAAAACCACACTGCTCAACCACATTCTCACAAACGAACGCGGCATACGTTTCGCAGTTATCGTAAACGACATAGGCGAAGTCAACATCGACGCCGACCTTATCCAGAAAGGGGGTATCGTGGGACAGGATGACTCAGGAGACCTCGTCGCCCTCCAGAACGGCTGCATATGCTGCACGCTACGCACCGACCTTATCAGACAGATATCAGACCTCATAGAATCGGCACGGTTCGACTATATAGTCATTGAGGCAAGCGGCGTGTGCGAGCCTGCGCCTATCGCCCAGACCATATGCTCGATGGAACAGATGGTGAATCCGGCACGCACCGACATCATCCGTCCGCGCATGGATGCCATCGTCACGGTTGTCGACGCACTACGCATGAAAAGTGAATTCGGGTGCGGAGAAAACCTCGACAAAGAGAGAATCGAAGAAGAAGACATAGAGAATCTGATAATCGAACAGATAGAATTCTGCAACATTATCCTTCTGAACAAGATTTCGGAGGTCACACAAGATGAAGCAGCCCATATAAAAGCGGTAATACGCGCTTTACAGCCCAAGGCAAGAATTATGGAATGCGACTATTGCGATGTGAACCTCAGCGAAATCATCGACACACGGATGTTTGATTTCGAGGATGTGGCGACATCCGCCACCTGGGTCGAGAAAATAGAGAAACCCGCAGAAGAACAGGAACACCATCATCATCACGACCACGACCACAACAATCATGACCATGGACATGAACATGAGCATGAACATGAGCATGAATGCTGTCACCATGATGAGGGACATTGTGACTGTGGTCATCATCACCACCATCACGGCGAGGGAGAAGCCGAGGAATACGGCATCGGCACATTCGTATATTTCCGCCGCCGTCCTTTCAACTTCGAGAAGTTTGACCGCTTCGTGAATCTTGACTGGCCGGCAAACGTGATCCGCACAAAGGGAGTGCTTTATTTCAGCCACAACCGCGACATGTCCCTGCTTTTCGAGCAGGCGGGCATACAGAAAAACCTCAAGGAAGCCGGCTACTGGTATGCCACAGCTCCGGAAGAGGAACTGACGGTGCTGATGGAGCGTGAGCCGGGACTCCGCCGCGACTGGGATGAAGAATACGGTGACCGTATGATCAAACTCGTATTCATCGGCAGAGACCTCGACCGCACCGCCCTCGCTTCCGCCCTCGATGCCTGCCTCGAACCCCGCTGATACATTATAATACAGACATCAGGACAGATACAGAGGTCAGCTGCAGCAATCTGCGGCTGACCTCTGTGCCTCTCATCAATCATTTGTCTACATCAACAAGAAGATAAATCAGTATCCCTTGTTCTGGACGTACAGGCCGGGAACGTAATAAAGCTGGTTATAAGGAATCGGATAGAATTCGTTCTTACCTGAAGTATAATGAGCGTCATTGTAATACTGACCGAATCTCACGTCTGTGTAGCCTGTCGGCGAGTTGCTATCCGGGACGCTTCTGTAGGCATTCGATTCATATGCGAAATATTCGTTAAGCACTTCCGAGGCAATACCCCATCTGCGGAGGTCGAAATAGCGGCTGCTTTCCATCGCCATTTCAAGGCGTCTCTCCCACTGCAGACATTTGCGTGCCGTTTCCTTGTCGTTGAAATATGATGTAGGATATAGTGAAATCTCACAGAAGTCTCTTGCGTAGCCGATATGCTTTTCAACCGAATTGGCGGCACGTCTGCGGATGTCGTTGATGATGGTGCGAGCCTCCTGAAGTTCGTCAAGTTCTATGAGTGCCTCCGCACGCATAAGCATCACATCTGAATAACGAAATACATAATCGTTCATCGCGAATGCCTGCCATGATCCTTCGAAAGTCTCCCCCTTGCTGCGTTGGGGAACCTCCTTTAGAGAAGTGTAGTAGCCGTAATCATTCGGGTCCCTGGTGTTGGCAATGGTAAGCGTGTATTCCGCCTCATACTTATAAGGGAACGAAGGCATTCCGACAGTGTGGAACAGACGAGGGTCCCACTTCTGAGACGAAGCCACTCCAGCCTCCGGATACGAATAGTCGTTGTCATAATCATCGAACATCGGAAGACCGTTCTTTGTCTTGAACGCACAGACAAGGTTCTGCGACGGCTTGTGACAGTCCCATCCGCATGACCATATCTGCCAGCAACCGTTAAGAGTGTTCGACCAGTTGCAACGCCCGAATCTTGTATTGTCATCCTCATAGGAAGATGTCTGCACGGCAAACACCGATTCCTTGCTGTTCTTATATTCCGGAAGGAATATGTCGCCGAAATCCTCAAGATAATCGAAACGGGAGTTTTTGACAACATCTGTGTATTCCTTCACTTTCTTCATATATTCGGTGTTGATATGCGCGGTTCCGGTAGTTGCCTCATAACCGTCGCCCCATGCGAGAGTCAGATAACATTTGGCAAGATATGCTGCCGCCGCTACCCTGTCGGCGCGACCACCATCCTGCATTTCAGCCGGAAGCACATCATAGGCAGCCTTGAACTCCCCTATCACCTTGCCGAACAATTCCTGATAAGTATACTGATTGTTCGGGGTCTGCTCCCATGTGCCGTTTTCCATCACGTTTTCATCGATCCATGGAACCTGACGGAACATTGTCAGCAGCTTGAAGTAAAAATGGCCGCGAAGGAAATGCACTTCTCCGAGCCTCTGCGCAGTGGTCTCCTGACCGAGAACTGCCGGACCGTATTCGTTAAGAGCAACAATCGCACGATTGCAACGGGAAATCGCGCAATAAAGACGATACCATAACTCATCAAGCTCGCCTGGGGTAGCTGTAAGATTCGACCATATCTCCATAGGGTGGTAGCCCGTATCGCCGAGCCCCCATCCACCCTTCACACAGTCGTCGGACCCGAGGTCACCGTAAGGCCAGAGGTTAAAGGGGTAGCTATACCAGCAGTCGCCAAGCATGGCATAAGCCGCGTTCACCATTTTATCCGGCTCTTTGTAAGCCTCTTTCTCATCAATAACGCCTGTCGGAGGCACATCGATAAAACTATCGCATGCAGTGAGCATCATGCCGCCTGCAGCAGCCAATGACATTATATATAGTTTGAATAATTTCATGATTTGCTGTTTAAATAATGTGGATGCTGTAAAAGACACCTTCCTGAAAGAATGTCGGTATTTAACTGTTTTAGAATTCCACCTGAAAACCGAAAGAAACAGATGTCGAGAGAGGATACATCCATCTCGGATTCTCGGGATCGGTGCATGTCAGACTCTTGCTCTTGATTGTTAGCAGGTTCTGACCGGACACATATACTCTCGCCTTGCTCATACGCAACTTTGACAGCACCTTTGATGGAAGATTGTAGCCTAACTGCAGTGTGCGTAGTTTTCCGTAAGAACCGTTTTCCACGAAATATGAGGAGCAGCGACCTTCATCGCCATTGTTGCTGGTTGTAAGCATCGGGATGGTCGAACCGGCATTGACTTCCGGAAGCCACCCGTCGAGCACACGCACGCCCTTGTTGCTGCCGGTGTCGTTCACACTCCAGAAATCGGTCTGGAATTTCTGGTCGTTGTAGACATCCTGTCCGAGCACGCCCTGCCAGAACATCTGCAGGTCGAAGTTTTTGTAAGCAAGTTCTATATTGAGACCGAACGAAAGATCCGGAACCGGGTTGAAGATCCAGGTCTGGTCTTTGTCGGTTATCTTACCGTCATTGTCGAGATCCCTGTATCTCATTCCGCCCACACGGGCATTGGGCTGTCCGGAAGATGCCACTTCCGCCGCATTCTGGAATATGCCGTCCCACACATAACCTACAATCGAGCCGTAAGGTTTTGCCGCCTCCACAATATTCTGCGTCGGAGTGTGGGCATATGAACCGGTAGCCGTAGCTGGTAGATATGTAACCTTGCTGCGGAAGAAATCGAAGTTAAGAGAAGCCTTGTAGGAGAAACCGCAGGCGAGGTCATCGCGCCAACCCACAAGAAACTCCATACCCCAGTTTCTTAAAGAAGGACCGTTGACCCATGAAGCTCCTCCTTCTCCCATCGAACCGAGGTAGGCAGGTCTGATAAGCATATCCTTGACATCCTTGATGTAGGTATCCCAGGTCCCGTAAAGGCGGTTGTTTAGGAAGGCGAAGTCGAGTCCGATATTTGACTGCGTAGTGCTCTCCCATTTGAGATTGTTGTTGGCGGTCTGGCTGGCAAAATATCCCGAGGGGAATATACCGCTCTGCTGGAGCAGCAGGTCATATGCGGTTGAAGTCACACGATCATTGCCATAATCGGAGACAAAAAGGGAATAACGTGCATTATTGTCGATAGCCTGATTACCTGTCTTACCCCATGATGCGCGGATTTTCAAATCGTTGAGCCATGGTTTGTCGATATTCTCCGAGATTCTGTAACCAAGAGTGGCTGCCGGGAATGTTGCGTAGCGGTTGTTTTTACCGAAACGCGAAGAGCCGTCGTAACGGATGGTGAAAGAAGCAAGCAACAGGTTTCTCCAGTTGTAATCAGCCTTGCCGAAGAAAGATATAAGGGAATATGCAGATCTGTTACCTTTTGACTTTGCCACACCTACCGCGGCATCAGGATACATATAGTCAGGAGTCTCTATCGAATAATCCTGGTTCTCGCCCGAGAAATCCACACGGTTCTGGCGGAACAGCTCGATACCGCCGAGAACAGTGAAGTTATGGTCGTTTTTTACAGTGAAATCATAGTTGACCGTATTTGTCCAGGTCCATTTGGAATCGTTTGCCTGTGAGAGTGTGGTTCCGTTAGTGTCGTTGTTGACGATATCGCTGTGGAACGTATATCTGTAGGAGTGGATAAACGCCGCGTCATAGTCGAGACCGAAATTAGAACGGAACAGAAAGCCTTTGAACGGTTTTATGTCGACATAGGCGTTGCCGAACAGACGCCATATCTTAAGAGCGTTGTCCTTGTTGAATGCCAATTCACGCACGGGATTCTGACGGTCGCTCATGTTTCCGACCGGTCCGGCATATGTTATTCCGTCTGTCTCGAATACCGGAACGATAGAGGGCATTTTCAAGGCATTCTCCAGTGGTTCGCAGTTGACCTGGTCTGTATAGGTGAGGGTGAAGTTCTCCCCTACCGTAACGACTTTGCTTATATTGTAGGATGTGTTTATTCGAGCAGAGAGATTCTCGAAATCGGTATATTTCAATATACCGCTGTTTTTCTTATAGCCGAGGGAGAAGAATGAAGACCCTTTCTCACCGGAGGTCGAAACCGCAGCATCGTAATTCTGCGAGAAACCAGTGCGAGAAATCTCGTCAAGCCAGTCGGTGTCAGAAAAACGCATCGTACGCTTCGCATTTATATAACCGTCATATCGACCGTTTACCATATAATCGACATACTGTCCTGTAGCGGGATTATAGGCGCGGATCGGATAACCATCTTTTGCCGACAGGTTCAGTCCGTAGCCTGCGGCATATCCCACAGGGTCGATTCCGTCATTGAGGGCAGCCTGCGCCATGGCTGTAGCATATCCGGGAGTGTCAAGCAGTTTCATTTTCGATTGCGGAGAATAGAACTGCGCTGTAAGGTTGGCAGACAACGACACCTTTACTTTGCCGTTGGCGTTCTTTCCGCTCTTTGTGGTGATTATGATTACGCCGTTTGCCGCCCTTGAACCATATATTGATGCGGATGCCGCGTCTTTTAAAACCTGCATACTCTCGATATCATTCATATTCAATGAATTCAGAGTAGCGGTTGTCGGCACTCCATCTATAATGAACAAAGGATCCTGCGATGCGTTGAATGAACCGATACCACGGATTCTTACTGTTCCGCTCCCGGAGGGGGCACCTGTGGTCGTGATGGTCATTCCGGGCACTTTTCCCTGAAGCGCACGCATTGGGTCTGTATCCGCACTTGTCTCAAGCGACTTTGTGGAAACTACAGAAACAGCACCGGTCAGGTCGGCTTTCTTTACTGTCTGGTATCCGATCACCACCACTTCGTCAAGAAGTTCAGTGTCTTCGGAAAGATAGATTGTGAGTTTTTCTTCTGCTTTGACTGACTGCTGTCTGAATCCGACATATGACACTGTCAGCATTGAGCCTTCCGGAACGGTAAGCGTAAAAGTACCGTCAAGATCGGTCGAAGCACCCTTCTTTGTAGCTTCCGACAATACGGTAGCGCCGATAAGAGGTTCGTTATCCGTCTTTGAGAGAACCGTTCCATGCACAGTGATGTTCTGTGCGTGTGCCGTAAACACTGCCATAAGAAGCAGCACGGCACTCAGGAGTGATTTTTTCATGATGAATTTTAATTGGTTTGAATAATTTGCGGCAAAGTTACGCTCTCTATTCAAGCCGTGTTGTCACTTTTGTTGAGCGCGATATAAAATTTGATTCATGGCATGAAATATGATTACATATGCATAAATTTTAATAGCGGCTCATGAATGCTCACCATAATCCACAGAGTCGTTCTACAGCCGCGACCGCAGCTCGGTCGGAGTCTCACCGTAAGCCTCACGATAACATTTAGAGAAATATGCCGGCGTGGAGAATCCCACTTCATATGCTATTTCGGAAATGGAGCGGTCTGTGGTTGTCAGCAGATGTCGCGCTCGTTTAAGACGGAGATTCCTTATAAGCTCTACAGGGGAATAATTGGTCAGAGCCTTTATCTTGCGGTAAAGCTGCGAACGTCCGAGACCCATTTCCGATGCAAGCTGGTCAACATTCATATCAGCATCGCCCATCCGTGACTCCACCAGTTTAAGAAAACGGGCGTAAAACTCATTTTCCACATCCGTTGACACAATGCGCCGCTCTGCTGATCCGTTTGCGGGTTTAGAAAGATCCCCCTCACTGCGGTCATGCGATGCGCCCCAGATATTTTTTATGCGACGGCGGTTCTCAAGCAGGTTTTCGATGCGGGATCTCAGCACTGCGCTGTTAAAGGGTTTCGAGATATAGCCGTCGGCTCCGCTTTCATAACCGGCGACTTTCTGCTCATCCATAGAACAGGCTGTAAGCATAAGCACCGGAATGTGAGATGTTGAAATCTCCTCTTTTATATTGCGGCAGCATTCAAGACCGTCCATTACCGGCATCATGACATCGCAGACCACAAGATCCGGCACATAACGCGTTGCATATCTTATGCCCTCCCTGCCGTTTGAGGCACCGACCACATTGTATTTATCCGACAGCAATTCCTCAAGCATGACTCGTATGTCCTCGTTGTCATCAATTACAAGAATCACCGGTTTGTCTTCCGAAAACTCGCGCTCCTGAGTCTCGACATCCGCGAGTTCCGCCTCAATGGCGGCGCGATCCGTTCCGGCAACCGACGATTCCGTGTCCACACCCACATGGACAACCGGCAGAATGACTTTGAATTCAGAACCTTTCCCGACTTCACTCTCAACATTGATCTCTCCTCCGTGAAGTTCCACAAAGGCTTTGGTCAGCGAGAGTCCTATGCCGCTCCCCTTGGGATGAACACGATCCACCTGAAAGAAACGATCGAATATTCTCTTTCGGTCTTCCTCTTTTATTCCCGGACCATTGTCGCACACTGAGAAAAATATCTTATCCCCTTCACGTCCGCACGAAAAGCAGACAGAACCGTTGGCAGGAGTGTATTTCAATGCGTTAGACATCAGATTATACACAACCCTTTCAATCTTCTCCTCATCAACAGCCAGACGCAGATCCGCATCTTCAATTTTAATATCAAGCTTTATGTCGCGACTGCGGGCAACATTGCTGAAAGCCTCCACCCAATCTTTTGCAAGCGCGCCGAAGTCTGTCTCCACAAGATTCACATCCAGCTTTCCGTTTTCATATGCGCGAAAGTCAAGAATCTGGTTCAGAAGCCGTTTAAGAATCCTTACATTCTTATCGGCGATATGCATAAGTGTTTTCTGGGAGGGAGTCAGATTCCCCGCTCCGGCAAGTTGCTCCACCGGCTCGGCGATAAGAGTGAGTGGCGTGCGAAGATCGTGGGAGACATTGGTAAAAAACATCAGCTTGGAGCGCGTAGCTTCCTCCAGCCGGGTGTTGAGTCTTTTCTGCTCCTCATATTGCGATGCGAGCTGTTCGTTTTTACGCAGCAAGGTTTCCTGATAACCTTTGCGAAGCCAAAATGCCCTGAGTATGAAGAAAAGCAACACACAAAGCATGACTACAAAAGCGATGCTTACGTAAAACAGAGTTGTCTGCGCCGAATGCCTGTCCCAGTACTGGTCGATTTCCGATTTAAGGCTCTTCATCTTGGAGGTCTCCTCCTTCAGTGATTCGTTCTGAATCAGCAAAATATCAGCATTGCTCAGATCCACGGCAGAAGGGATGGGAAGTTTCGCCACTGAATCATAAGGCTCTCCTTTAAGAATGGCAAGAGCAGTCTTTATAAGACGATGTCCCTCGGTTGGATAAAGAAAAGTGGCATCGATTACGGAATCGCGCACAGCCTTCATTCCTATCTCGGGAGCCGCATCTATACCTATGATATATGGATCAAGCTTACGCCTACGCGCGGCATCTGAGGCGGCGACAGCCATACGGTCGTTATGAGCGTATATGCAATCAACATCCGGATAAACCGACAATAAAGAATCCGCAAGGTGCAATGCGTCTTCGTATTTCCAATTACCGTAGGCACTTGCCTCTATCTTTATGCCGGGATGGCTCTCAAGTTCCTTTCTGAAACCTTCATGCCGGCTGATGGCAGGCGTGGAGCCTTTAAGACCGTAGAGTTCCAAGACAGAACCTTTGCCCCGCATGAGATTCGAGGCATAACGCGCCGCCAAAACACCGATCTTCTCGTTGTCAGCGCCTTGAAAAGCAGTATAGCTGTGTCCGTTGACATTCCTGTCGAAAACCACTACCGGGATACCGCTTCGGTAAACACTGTCGATTACCGGTGTTATGGCATCAGCCTCGTTGGGGGCGACTATGATGATATCGAACCCATTATTAGCAAAATACCTGATGTCGGCAATTTGCTTCGCGTTGCTGTCTTCGGCGGAACGTATTTCGACAGAAGCCTCGGGATGAACAAGGATCTCCCGCTCTATCTCTTCGTTCATCTTGTTGCGCCAGTCGTCGTTGCTGCATTGCGACACGCCTATGCGGTATTCCTTCTTCTCCTCGCCACAGGATACAAGAATCAATCCTGCGGTCAATATAATACCTATGATATAAATCAATGTCAGTCTCGTTTTCATGGAATATCGGTCAATTTAAAAGGGACACACCTTCCGAATCCGAAATTAATAAAATATTGTCACACCTCAAAATCTGTGACCATATGCCGACATGCTAAGTTACAAAAAAACGTGCATAGGCAATAAAAAAACAAGCTTATGCAACAAAATTCATACCGATTGCTCTTTTAATTATTGCATTACAGAAATCAGAACAATATCTTTGCGACACATTTGAAACAAATATTATAAGCGCATCCTTTATACTGCATGTGAAAACTCATAGGTAATAAAAGATTGTGAACAAAAGTACAAAACAACAGTAAAATGAACAACATCCTTAAAAACACCATGACGGCGGCAGCCATCGCGCTTTCCATATCGGCAGGCGCATCCGACATCCAGATAGACTATCTCGGCACAAACAATACGCTTGTGCGGGTGAAGGGAGCCAACAGATATCTTATGCTTCCAGTGCAGGAATCGAATGAGGATGCAAAAGTCAACGTTCTTGTCAACGGAAATATCGAACGCTCTTTTGCCGTCAGACTCGCCAAGACTAAAGTGGATTACACCGTGCCTTTCGATCTGTCACCCTTCGATGGCAAAGACGTGGTTCTTGACATTGTATCGTCGCAGGGGCGCGCATCGGTTCGCGAAGCGAAGCAGGACGCATGCTGGAGCAACTTCTCTTTATCTGACACAATCGATTGTGCAAACAAGGAGAAATACCGTCCGCTATATCACCACACTCCGGAATGGGGATGGATGAACGACCCGAACGGAATGTTCTATAAAGACGGAGTGTGGCACCTTTGCTATCAGTGGAATCCCTACGGATCCAAATGGCAGAATATGACCTGGGGCAGCTCAACCTCCACAGACCTGATACATTGGGAACATCACCCTGCGGCAATAATACCCAACGGACTGGGAATGGTTTTCAGCGGAAGCAGTGCCATAGACCGCAGCGGCAGCGCCGGATTCGGCAAAGATGCAGTAGTTGCCATGTATACATCTGCCGGAGTGAGCCAGATGCAGAGTCTCGCCGTCAGCCATGACAACGGCCTGACATACGACATTTATCCCGCCAACCCGGTGATAACAATGGAAACCGAGGCAAGAGACCCCAATATGTTCTGGGACAATGACAAGAAACAATGGATTCTGGTGCTCGCCCACGCTCTCGAACATGAGATGCTTTTCTTCACCTCTCCCGATATGAAACAATGGACTATCCGCGGTTCTTTCGGCAAGGGGCTTGGCGCACAGGGAGGCGTATGGGAATGTCCGGATCTTTTCCGGCTCAAGGTTGACGGCACGGACAAAGAGAAATGGATGCTTATCTGCAATATCAACCCCGGAGGACCCTTCGGCGGAAGCGCGGTGCAGTATTTCACAGGAGATTTCGATGGCAACACATTCAAGGCTGATACCGACAAGAACGGTAACGTTGCCACCAAATGGCTTGACTATGGCAAAGACAATTATGCTCTTGTAAGCTGGAGCGATGTTCCCGACGGGCGACGTGTGGCAATAGGCTGGATGAGCAACTGGCAATATGCCGCCGAAGTGCCGACGATGCAGTTCCGCAGTGCCAATACTCTTCCCCGCGAAATAAGACTTTTCGAAGGTCTTGACGGAGAGACATATGCCTCCTGCGGTGTTGCTCAAGAGATGCTGGGACTGAGAGGGAAGACATTCACCGAAGCCAAAAGACTGTCGGTATCGGGCAAAAAGAAATCCTTCGCACTTCCTGAATCAAACAGCGGAGCCTGCGAGATAACACTTGATATGAATAAAGGAAAATCCTCTAAAATTCTCCTTACTCTTTCCAATAAAGAAGGGGAATGCGTCAGCATGTGGTATGACACTGCCGCTAATACATTCTCGGTAGACAGGAGAAAGAGCGGCATCACGGATTTCAGTCAGGATTTCGCCTCTGTAACCACAGCTCCCGTGCTCGACACGGAATCTACGCTGAGTCTGCGCGTATTCGTCGACACTTCGAGCATCGAGGTATTCGGCAACGGAGGACGCTTCGCCATAACAAACCTTGTTTTCCCAAAAAGCCCTTACACCACTCTTACCGTAAGCTCGGAGGGTGGAAAGGGAAATATCTCCAATCTTAAAGTCTATTCACTGAACCTTAAATAACATTCCTGCGAACAATGAATAATTCAAATCCGGCGGCAACTACAGCTAAAAGTCCTCTTATGCAATTCATACCAGTGATGCTCTGCTTCTTCTCGATGGGCTTTGTAGACCTTGTGGGCACTGCCACAAATTTCGTAAGAAACGATCTCAACCTCTCTGTTTCCGAGGCGAGTCTCTTTCCTTCACTTGTGTTTTTCTGGTTTCTTATCTTCTCGGTGCCTACTGGCATTCTGATGAACCGCATCGGCAGAAAGAGCACCGTTCTGGTGTCACTGGTCATAACGGCAGTGTCTCTTGTAATACCAGTCTTCGGCGATTCGTATGCGGTGATGCTTATCTCATTCTCGCTGCTTGGAATCGGCAACGCCGTAATGCAGACATCTCTCAATCCTTTGGTGACCAACCTTATAAGCGGCAACAAGCTTGCGTCTGCCCTGACATTCGGTCAGTTCGTCAAAGCGATAGCCTCTTTTCTTGCCCCGATAATCGCAACATGGGGAGCCACCACGCTTATGCCTACGTTCGGGCTGTCGTGGAGAGTGCTTTTCCTCATATATGCCATCGTGAGCGCGCTGGCAATCACCGCTCTGGGTGCAACGCCTATTCGAGAGGAACGTCCCGACAAGGCTTCCGGAATAAAGGAATGCGTAAAGTTGCTCGGACGCCCGTTCATACTCCTTTGCTTCTTGGGCATAATGTGCCATGTAGGCATCGATGTAGGCACAAACACCTATGCGCCAATGATCATAATGGAACGCCTGAATTTCTCGCTTGAGGACGCCGCCTTCGCCACCGGTGTATACTTCATCTTCCGCACGATAGGTTGCTTCACCGGCGCGTTCATTCTGCGTGTGATGCGTCCGAAAGTTTTCCTCGCCATCAGCGGACTGATGATGCTGGCTTCGATGATTATCCTTTTCAGCGCACACTCCCTGACCGCACTATATGTTGGCATCGCGCTTGTGGGATACGGCAACTCCAACGTGTTCTCCATCGTATTCTCACAGGCTCTCTTCTACGCTCCGAATGAGAAGAACGAAGTCTCGGGGCTCATGATCATGGGACTTTTCGGCGGAACCGTGTTCCCTCTCGCAATGGGTTACGCGGCAGATGCCGCAGGGCAGCTCGGGGCTGTGGCGGTAATGACCGCAGGGGTAATTTATATCCTCTGCTACACAATAAAAATCAAAAAAGAAGCTTGATAATAAGAGGTGTCGTATTTGCAATGCATTTAGAGTTTGTTTAAAAATAAAAGTGAATTTGGGGACGTAGGCTTGGAGCAGGTTTCTTCTTGAGGTGAAGGAGCATAGCGGGCTATGTGACTGAACCGAAAGGAGAAAGATGCCCAAGGCTACGGGACTTCAGGTAACTTTAAAGGAAAATTTCGAGTTAAAATATTCAACATGTCATGTCGGTTATGTGAAAATTACTTTCTGTCCGGCTCTCTTCGGATAAAATCCATCCGCGGCGCAGTCACATAGCCCGCTATGCTCCTTTGCCTTAAATGGATTTTATCCGGAAGTGAGCCGCCCCAAATTTCACGTTTATTTTTAAACAAGCTCTTATTATTTGGATTTCGACACCTGCTTATGACAATAAACTTTTTCAATGAAACAAATTAAAAATTTTGACATGAAAGACTTGGTAATCGGTATGGGAGAAGCCCTGTGGGATGTTCTTCCTGATGGTAAAAAAATCGGAGGCGCTCCTGCCAACTTCGCGTATCACGTTTCACAGTTCGGGCTTCCGAGCCTCGCTATAAGTGCTATTGGAGATGACGCTCTCGGCAAGGAGCTGGTAGAAAACTTCAATTCCAAAAACGTAAGATATCATCTTGACACAGTTCCCTACCCTACCGGAACGGTGCAGGTTGAACTTGACGAGGCAGGAGTTCCCCAATACGAGATAAAGGAGAATGTGGCATGGGACAACATCCCCGCGACTGACGAACTTAAAGCTATCGCGGCAGACACCAAAGCGTTCTGCTTCGGTTCGCTTGCACAGCGCAACGTAGTTTCACGCACAACGATCAAGGAGTTCCTTGAGGCAATTCCCAAGGAAAACAATCCTCTGATAGTTTTTGACGTAAACCTCCGTCAGGGATTTTACAACAAAGAAATCCTGTGCAGTTCCATGAAAGCGTGCAACATACTTAAAATCAACGACGAAGAATTAGTAACCGTAAGCCGGATGTTCGGTTATCCCGGAATTGACCTTCAGGATAAATGCTGGATATTGCTTGGCAAATATAATCTCAAGATGCTTATTCTGACATGCGGCATTAACGGCAGCTATGTATTCACCCCGGGAGAAGTTTCATTCCTCCCGACTCCTAAAGTTGAAGTCGCAGACACCGTTGGTGCAGGAGACTCATTCACCGCAGCCTTCATTGCAAGCATCCTCAAAGGGAAGAGTGTGCCTGAAGCCCATCACAAGGCTGTGGCGACCTCTGCCTTTGTCTGTACACAACACGGCGCCATGCCGGTCCTGCCTGCCGCCATTACGGATTGACTTCTATTTTCCTGAATATCGAGGTAACCGTTAAAGCTCTCGACACAATTTACACTTCACCTCAATAACGCGAATGCGGCCGGTTTCGCAACCAGCCGCATTCTCGTGTTTTCCATAATACTTTTTCGAACTAACCTAACATCATGAAACGATTTTCTTTATATCTATAAAACAACACTAATTCTGAAAAGTTCATTCCTTTAAGAGATTGTCTAAATTTTAATCAATAAAATTTAGAGATTGTCTAAAAATTAGT
>ERZ777011.320-NODE-320-length-76048-cov-14.934744_pt1 | contig 76048 bp, 59 predicted proteins | sample MGYA00374964_ERZ777011 | MGnify/ENA primary metagenome ERZ777011 (study PRJEB29310, sample SAMD00008975) | mouse gut metagenome | study: EMG produced TPA metagenomics assembly of the Metagenome analysis of fecal microbiota from mouse which was promoted... | reverse complement strand
ACTATACTCTTGACACCACCCTCCCGCCCACCGGAAAAATCCGCTGACCCCTTTTAACCTAATATTAGGAAGGTAAAAAAGCTGCCGGTAAACCTATGGCAGCTTTTTTAATTTACCTCTATCCGGCGTTTTATTTTAATAGCCCATGAACTTTGCTGGGCACAAGTTTTTTTATACTTTTGTGACACCTGTATCAACTAGCCATGATAAAGACCGGCCCGTATCCATACATAGCGCATAAAATTACCTCTATATGGAAATTTTACAGCGATGGTTTCCGCCACATGACGGTAGGTAAAAAGCTATGGACAATCATTATCATAAAGCTCATACTGATTTTTGCTGTCATTAAACTGTTATTTTTCCCCGACCTGCTTGGCAGCCGCTACGCCACAGACAGCGAACGGGCCGCAGCCGTAAGGCAATCGCTAATTGAAAAGCGAATTTGACAAAAACGTTTCAACAACACATAAAATACTCCACAATGAATGATCTGATGAATGTAGTCGACTGGTCAAGAGCGCAATTCGCGCTGACTGCGATGTATCATTGGCTTTTCGTGCCGCTTACCATAGGGCTGTCGCTAATAATAGCCATCATGGAAACAATCTATGTCCGCACACGGGATGAACGGTGGAAAGGCATAACCAAATTCTGGATGACGCTGTTCGGCATAAATTTTGCCTGCGGTGTAGCCACCGGGCTAATCCTCGAATTTGAATTCGGCACAAACTGGTCCAACTACAGCTGGTTTGTAGGCGACATATTCGGCGCACCGCTGGCCATTGAAGGCATACTTGCATTCTTCATGGAATCGACATTCATCGCCGTGATGTTCTTTGGATGGAAGAAATTCAGCCGCGGATTCCACCTGGCGGCGACATGGCTCACCGCATTGGGCATCTGCCTGTCAGCACTTTGGATACTCATCGCCAATGCATGGATGCAAAACCCTGTAGGCATGGAATTTGACCCCTCCCAGATGCGCAACGTCATGGACGACTTCTGGGCCGTGGCTTTGAACCCCGTAGCCATCAACAAGTTCTTCCACGCCGTAACAAGCGGATGGACACTCGGCGGAGTATTCGTTGTAGGCGTATCCTCATGGCTTCTATGGCGCAAATCAAATATAGTGGCCGCACGCAAATCAATGAAAGTCGGTGCATGGGTCGGACTGGCCGGCATCATACTCACAATATGGACCGGCGACGGCTCTGCAGTACAGGTCGCAAAAGTCCAGCCCATGAAACTCGCTGCTATGGAAGGCCTTTACCGGGGCAAATGCGGACAGGAACTGGTCGGCTTCGGGCTTCTCAACACCGACAAACGCCCATACGATGGCCAGGATGCCATCAATTATGAAATAAGCATACCCAAAGGGCTCTCTATACTGGCCAACCACGATGCCAACTCCTTCGTCCCTGGCATAGAAGACCTCCTTGACGGAATATCTGTAGACGCCAACGGCGACACAATAAACACCATAAGCTATGCCGAACGAATCACCATCGGCCGGGAAGCACAGGATGCACTGCGAGCCTACAATGAAGCAGAACAGCGAGGCGACCGGCAGGCAATGGACAGCGCAGCCACGCTGCTAAAAGAAAAATACGAATTCTTCGGATACGGATACCTTGACAGCCCCGAACAGGCCATACCGCCTGTAGCGCTCACATTCTATTCATTCCGCATAATGGTGATCATAGGCGGCTACCTGCTCGCTTTCTTCGCTGCAATCCTGCTGATAAGCTACCGCACGACACACTTCCTTGAAAAAAGCTGGATTCACTGGATAGCCATACTGAGCATACCTCTGTTATGGGTATGCAGCCAGGCTGGCTGGATAGTAGCCGAAGTCGGACGTCAGCCTTGGACCATCCAGGACGTACTCCCCGTAAACGCCGCCATCAGCGACATATCATCAATATCCGTACAGATCACATTCTGGATGTTCGCCGTCCTGTTCACCCTGCTCCTTATAGCAGAGATAAGCATAATGCTTCGACAGATCGGCAAAAGCGCGAAAACCGACATAGAGAACCCTGACAAATAACCCACAACACCATAAAACACCCATGGAACTCGCTACACTACAACAATACTGGTGGCTGATAATTTCAGTGCTCGGGGCACTGCTTGTATTCATGCTGTTCATACAAGGCGGACAATCACTGCTCTACTGCACACGGAGCGAGGCCGCTCGCCAGCTGATGGTCAACAGCCTCGGCCGCAAATGGGAACTGACATTCACCATTCTCGTCACATTTGGCGGAGCATTCTTCGCATCATTCCCCCTGTTCTACTCCACAAGCTTCGGAGGCGCCTACTGGCTATGGATGCTGATTCTTGTCAGCTTCGTCCTGCAGGCCGTAAGCTACGAATTCCGGCGCAAGCGCGGAAACATTTACGGCACCGCCACATACGACATATTCCTTATGGCCAACGGCCTGGTGGGATGCATACTCCTGGGCGTCGCCGTAGGCACATTCTTCTTCGGTGGAGAATTCACCGTTGCCAAAGGCAATATCATAAACGGCGCATCACCTGTCATATCCACATGGTCCGACTCACACGGATGGGACGCCATCACCGACTGGAGATGCCTGCTCCTGGGCCTCACCGTATTCTTCCTGGCGCGCACCCAGGCATCCCTGTATTTCATCAACAACATCAGCGATGCCCGCCACGAAGGGGTCACATCAAGGATAAAAGTACTCTTCAACGGAGGATTCTTCGCCATACTGTTCATATGCTTCGTGCTGGTACTGCTCACATCACAAGGCATAAGGCAACAGCCAGACGGCACAATGGTCCAGGTACAGAACATCTATCTCGGCAACCTTACCTCCACATGGTGGTGGGCCGCGATATTCACAATAGGGACAGTCATGGTACTCTACGCCATAATACGCACCGGATTCAGTTCCACCTACCGTAAAGGGATATGGTGGAGCGGGACAGGCACAATAATGGTCGTAATAGTCCTGTTCTGGCTAGCCGGATACAACAGCACATCCTACCTCCCATCCGTCACCGACATCCAGTCATCCCTCACGCTGGCAAACAGCTCCTCTTCCCTGTTCACGCTCACCGTAATGACATGGGTATCCATACTCGTCCCCTTCGTAATAGCATACATAGCATACGTATGGCACAAGATGGATAAAACCCCGCTCACCGAAGCAGAACTTGAAAAGGAAAGCCACACATACTGACCCTCAACGCAGGCTGCCTGCACCGGGAAACCACAAAAAGAATTAGAACCCGTCAAAAAAAATTCTGGTCAAAGCCTAAAAGACAGTCCATACATTACCGCTATTTTACAGATAATCCGTACCTTTGTAAGTTATGGATTTCAAACTAAGCTCAGAATACAGCCCTACAGGCGACCAGCCACAAGCCATCGAGCAGCTGGTCGCCGGAGTCAATGACGGCACACCGGCACAGGTGCTCCTGGGTGTCACCGGTTCAGGAAAGACATTCACAATGGCCAACGTCATACAGCAAGTGAAAAGGCCCACACTGATACTCAGCCACAACAAGACCCTGGCAGCCCAGCTGTACAGCGAATTCAAGAACTTTTTTCCCGGCAACTCCGTACAATACTTCGTCAGCTACTACGACTACTACCAGCCAGAAGCCTACATCCCATCTGTCGACAAATACATCGAAAAAGACCTCATGATAAACGATGAGATCGACAAACTGCGGCTGGCCACTACATCGGCGCTGCTCTCCGGACGCCAGGATGTCATTGTAGTATCCTCAGTATCATGTCTGTACGGCATCGGTAACCCGGAAGACTTCCACGCAAGTGCCATAACGATAAAGGCCGGACAGAAAATTGCGCGCAACCAGTTCCTGCGCCAGCTTGTATCGGCACTCTATTCCCGGAACGATACCGAACTCGCACGAGGCACATTCCGAGTCAAGGGCGACACCATCGACATACGCCTGGCCTACGAAGAAATAATCCTGCGCGTAGTCTTCTGGGGCGATGAGATAGAATCCATCACCACCCTATATGCAGAAGACGGCGTATCACTGGGCAGCCACGACCAATTCAAATTATACCCCGCAAACATATTCGTCACCTCACAGGCACGCCAGGCATCAGCCATCGCCCAAATACAGCTCGACCTCGGCCAAGAGGTGGCGGCTTTTGAAAAGGAAGCCAGGATGCTCGAGGCCAAACGCCTGCTCGAACGCGTCACCTACGATGTAGAGATGATAAAAGAGATCGGCTACTGTTCCGGTATAGAGAACTACAGCCGGTATTTTGACGGCCGTGAACCCGGATCAAGACCGTTCTGCCTCCTCGACTATTTTCCCAAGGACTACCTTACAATCATTGACGAAAGCCACGTCACAGTACCACAGATACGTGCCATGTTCGGTGGAGACCTTTCCCGCAAGGCCAACCTGGTCGAATACGGCTTCCGCATGCAATCCGCATTCGACAACAGGCCGCTGCGCTTCGAGGAATTCCAGACTCTCACAAACCAGGTAATATATGTCTCCGCCACACCAGCCGACTACGAACTGAAAGAAGCCGAAGGCATAGTGGTCGAACAGGTGATACGCCCCACCGGACTCCTCGACCCAGTAATAGACGTCAGGCCGTCACTAAACCAGATCGACGACCTCCTGGAAGAGATACAGATCCGTATCGAACGCGATGAACGTATACTGGTCACCACACTCACAAAGCGGATGGCCGAAGAGCTCAACGCCTACATGGCAAAAATGGGGATAAAGGCCGCCTATATCCACAGCGATGTCGAGACAATGGAGCGCATAAAGATACTCGACGGCCTCCGCCAGGGAGAATTCGATGTCCTTATCGGGGTAAACCTGCTCAGGGAAGGCCTCGACCTGCCAGAAGTGTCGCTCGTGGCAATACTCGATGCCGACAAGGAAGGATTCCTGCGGTCTCACCGCTCACTTACACAGACCGTCGGCCGCGCAGCGCGCAACCTCAACGGGATGGTAATAATGTATGCCGACAAGATCACCGACTCCATGCAGCTCACAATCGATGAGACCAACCGCCGCCGCTCAATACAGCTCGCATACAATGAAGAGCACGGAATAACACCAACGGCAATAATCAAGGCCCGGAACGCAATAATAGGCATCGATGACAGTAGCAGTGCCACATCCGCAGGCAAATCAGGCAAAAGGAATCGTCAAGGCGAATCCATACACAGCATCCCATACGGCAACGAATACACCACAACCGTTGATATCGCAGCAGATCCTGTCATACCATACATGAACAAGGACGAACTGCAACGGTCAATCAACCGCATGCGCCTGCAGATGCTTGACGCAGCAAAGAAAATGGAATTTATTGAAGCCGCACGCCTGCGCGACGAAATACTAAAAATGGAAGGACGGCTGGCAGAACTATGACGACAACCAACAACCCACACCAAATAGACTACAACAACCTGCACCCGTCCATGTGGCTGCCTACAACCGTAAAAGAAATGAAGGCTCTCGGATGGGACTACGTGGACATAGTGATATTTTCCGGCGATGCATACATCGACCACCCCTCATTCGGCGCAGCCGTTATAGGCCGCACGCTCCAGGCCGCAGGCTACCGCGTCGCCATCGTGCCGCAGCCAAACTGGCAGGACGACCTCCGTGACTTCAAGAAATTCGGTACGCCACGCCTGTTTTTCGGAATATCTCCCGGAGCGATGGACTCAATGGTCAACCACTATACGGCCAACCGCCGCCGCCGGAGCGATGATGCATACACCCCGGGCGGACGGCATGGGGCTCGCCCCGACTACCCCACAATAGTATACTCCGGCATACTCCGCAGCCTGTATCCCGACACCCCGATAATCGCAGGAGGCATAGAGGCGTCGCTACGCCGCCTGTCCCACTACGACTACTGGCAGGACCGGCTGCGGCCTTCGATTATCATGGACGCCAGTATCGACATGATAATATATGGCATGGGAGAAAAGACCATTGTTGACATCGCCTCTCGTCTGGATGCCGGACAGCACATTTCCTCAATCACCGATGTCCCGCAGACAGTCATCAGGATGCAGGCGTCACAAGTGCCGCCACCGGGAGAAAGCAACATAATACTCAACGACTGGGACTCTTGCCTGCGCGACAAGCGCAGGCAGTCAGCCAACTTCAGGCACATCGAGCAACAGAGCAACCGCATGCACGGCGCCACTCTATGGCAAGCCTACGGCAATACCGCTGTAAAGGTAAACCCGATGCTGCCGCCCATGACCACACAGGAAATCGACGCATCATTCGACCTCCCATACACACGCCTCCCCCATCCACGCTACAAAGGCAAGCCAATTCCGGCATATGAAATGATACGCCATTCCATAAACATGCACCGCGGATGCTTCGGCGGATGCGCGTTCTGCACAATATCCGCCCACCAGGGCAAATTCATCGCATCCCGCAGCAAGGAATCCATCCTGGCCGAAGCACGGCAGGTCACAAAGATGCCGGACTTCAAAGGATACATTTCCGACCTGGGAGGCCCGTCGGCCAACATGTACGGAATGCATGGACACGACACATCAATATGCGCACGGTGCATGCGGCCATCCTGCCTCCACCCGAAGCCATGCCCCAACCTCGACACCGACCACACGCGCCTGCTCGACATATACCATGCTGTCGATGCCATACCGGCCGTAAAGAAATCCTTCATCGGAAGCGGCGTACGCTACGACCTATCAATGCACCGCACAGGCATACCGGAAACAGATGAAGCCAACCGCCGATACAACCGTGAACTGATCTCACGCCACGTGTCCGGACGCCTGAAAGTCGCCCCGGAGCACACATGCAGCCGTGTACTGGACATCATGCGCAAGCCGCCGTTCTCACTGTTCCACGAATTCAAGAAAATATTCGACAGCGTAAACCGTACGGAAGGGCTAAACCAGCAGTTGATACCATACTTCATATCAAGCCATCCCGGCTGCCACGAAGAAGACATGGCACAGCTCGCCGTCGAGACAAAGAACCTCAACTTCCACCTTGAACAGGTGCAGGACTTCACGCCCACACCGATGACCGTGGCAACCGAAATATACTACTCCGGCTATCATCCCTACACCGGCGAAAAGATATTCACCGCCGTCAGGCCAGAAGAAAAACTGGCACAACGCAAATACTTCTTCTGGTACGACCGCAACTACCGCGACGATATCCTGCGCTCGCTCAACCGCATCAACCGACGCGACCTCGCAGCCAGCCTGTTCCCCGCATACCGTCAGTCCGCCGGCACAAGACACCCATCCGTAGCCAGCCAAAAGACAAAAACAGGCCGCAACAAAAAAAGATGATGGATATCGGTTTCCGATACCCATCATGCCATTATGCGTCACATGGAGGAGGGAGCTACCACTTACCCGCCATCCCTTCAAGATACCGCGCGGCAGCCTCGGCACAACGTTCGCCGTCCACGGCCGCCGACACTATTCCGCCAGCATAGCCCGCGCCCTCTCCGCAAGGGAACAGGCCCGCCATCCCGACATGTTGCAGCGACTCCGCATCACGCGGTACACGCACAGGCGACGACGTACGGGTCTCATCGCCTATCAGCACAGCATCATTCGTCAGGAAGCCGCGCGACTTACGCCCGAACTCCCTGAATCCCTCCTGCAGGCGGCGGGCAACACCCTCAGGCAGCAACTTGTCGATACGCGCGGCATGTATACCCGGGGCATACGATGTCGCAGGCAGCGATGACGAGCCGCGCCCGTTCACAAAATCATGCATCCTCTGTGCAGGGGCACTCTGCGTGCCGCCGGCATCCTCAAAAAAGCGCTGCTCTATCGACTCCTGGAACTTCATCATCTTAAGGCAGCCATAATCATCAAGGCCTGACACATCCTCAGGCAATATCTCTACCACCATCCCCGAATTGGCCCACTTCGTCCCGCGGTTTGAAGGCGACATGCCGTTCACCACCAGCTGTCCCGGCGCACTCGCAGCCGGAATGATAAACCCTCCGGGGCACATACAGAACGAATACACAGCACGCCCGTCCACCCTGGTCAGCATCGAATACTCAGCCGCAGGAAGGTATTTCCCCCTCCCGGCTGGACTGTGGTACTGTATCCTGTCTATAAGCTCCTGCGGATGCTCCAGCCTGACACCCACAGCAATACCCTTGGCCTCCATGCATATCCCCTTGGACAAAAGCATATGGTATACATCACGCGCCGAATGGCCCGTAGCAAGTATCACCGGACCGCGGTACTCACGTCCGCCGTCCGTCACCACACCCTCGGCCCTCTGCCCTCCGGCATCAATAATCAAGTCTGTCACACGCGCGGAAAAATGCACCTCACCGCCCGCATCAAGTATCGTTTGGCGCATGGCCTTGATCACATCCGGAAGGCGGTCAGTCCCGATATGCGGATGGGCGTCCACCATCACATCATCAGGTGCGCCATGCTGATGGAAAAGCGACAATATCCGGTCCACAGGCCCGCGCTTCTTGCTGCGTGTATATAGCTTGCCGTCACTGTAAGCACCAGCGCCGCCCTCCCCGAAACAATAGTTTGAATCAGGGTCGACCACCCCTTCACGGGCAATCATCGCCATATCCTTACGGCGCGCATCCACATCCTTGCCCCGCTCCAGCACCACAGGCCTTAACCCTAGAGTTATCAGCCGCATCGCCGCAAAAAGCCCTGCCGGACCGGCACCTACAACTATCACCTGCGGCCTGTCGCCCACATACGGGAAAACAATCTTCTCCGACAGCCTTATAGGCTCATCCTCCTGGTCCACAACCACCTTCAGGGCAAGGTTGACCATCACATTCCGCTGACGCGCATCAATGCTGCGGCGGGTCACCACCACATCCTTGATACGGTTGACATCAATGCCAAGCACAGTCGACACCTCAGCCATTAGCCGCATGCCGTTATAGGCGGCCTCCGGACGGAGGCGCATGTTTATCGTTTCAATCATTTGTCTTCAAATTTTTCTTCATTAGCCTTGATTGCATACCTCCTGTCCCCGCGGCGTTCCGAGACCCATATTGTCACACACGCAGTAATGAATGCCAGCATATCCGACCCCGACATGCTAAGCCAGACACCGTCAACGCCCAAAAGCCGCGGCAGCACCCACAGGAAAGGCAACAGGAACAGCAGCTGGCGCGTCAGCGACAGGAATATCGACATCACAGGCTTGCCTATCGACTGGAAATAATTCTGTATCACAATCTGCGCGCCCACCACAGGATACACCATAAAATACAGGCGCGAGCCCGTACGCGCTATCTCCATAAGCTTCTCATCGGTGGTGAACATCGACGTCACCAGGTCCGGGAACACCTCCGTTATCACCCACCCTATCGAAGTGATGGCTACGCCTATCCATACACCCATCTTCAGCGTACGCTTCACACGGTCCCATTGACCGGCGCCCATATTGTAGCCCAATATAGGCTGCATGCCCTGCGTCACACCAAACACGATCATTACAAAAAACATCGTCGTGCGGTTCAATATCCCGTACGCGCCGACGGCAAGGTTGCCATCCACATCATCGCACGACAGCAACGCCTTGTTCAGGAACATCACCACCACACACGCACACAGGTTCATAAGGAACGGCGATAGCCCTATGGCATATATACGCTTTATTATGCCTGGGGCAAACCACTTCCGCCTGAGATCGAAATGCACGAAACTCTTCTTCGACATAAAATGGTGGAGCACCCACACAAAAGCCACCACCTGGCCGCAGAACGTAGCCCAGGCAGCGCCGGCAATGCCCCAGTCAAACACAAAAATAAAAATAGGCGCCAGCACCACATTCACGGCGACCGACAGCAACGCCGAAACCATCGCACGCTTAGGATATCCCGTGGCACGCATCAGGTTATTAAGCCCGATAAACACATAGGTTATAGGCGTCGCATAAAGTATCACACGCATAAAGTCGCGGGCATAGCCTACAGTCTCTTCCGTAGCCCCGAACATATACAGTATCGGGTCAAGGAATATAAGTGTAAGCCCGCCGAACACCACGGCGTGTATCAGGCACATTGTCATCACATTGTTCACCACATCCGTAGCTCGCCCAACATCCTTCTGTCCGAGGAATATCGAACTTATCGCAGCGCCGCCTACAGCCACCAGCGTACAGAAACCCACCAGCAGGTTCATCAGCGGGAACGCGATGGCAAGGCCGGCTATCGCCATCGCCCCTACACCGCGGCCTATGAATATACTGTCAATTATATTATACAGCGATGTGGCCACAGCCGCAATGATCGCCGGCCCTGAATACTGCCACAACAGTCGTCCTATCGGACTTGTCCCCAACACCGTAGGCGATGTCTGGGCACTGCTTGATGTTTCCGCCATAATTTTTTAATTTTCTTATTACCCCGATATTAAACAATCTACAATCCTCCCGTTTGCAGCACCTATATATACACTCAATCGGGCCAAGCCAACCGTAGGCAGGCCGAACCCGATATAGAGTATACTTTTACCGATGGCCATCATTGGCCATCCACTATGTCAGAATGGCAGGTCGTCCGAAGCGTCGGCTGGAGCGACAGCTGGAGGGGGAGGCACTGCCGCGCCGGCAGCGAAAGGCTGCACTGGAGCATCGGCAACACCGCCTGGAGTTACCTTCTCCGCCTTCCATCCGCGGACACTGGTATACCAGCGGCCCATATACTCACGGCTCTCAATGTCAAAGCTCAGGCGCACTACATCGCCGACCGCCAGCGGGTACTGGTCCGCACGTTCGCCAAAAAAGTCGAAATGCACCTTCTTGGGATACGTCTCTTGCGTCTCAAGCACATATTCACGCTTTTTCCAGGGATTACCTGTCGCCTTTGCCACACCCGTTATTTCCGGAAGGGCCACTATGATTTTTCCTTCGATTTCCATTATTGTTACTGTTTGTAGATTCAACTGCAAAATTACAAAAATATCCCGGATAAACCCAATCCGCAAAAAATACTGCCCGTAAAAAACACGCCGAAAGCAGCAATCCGGCAAAAAAATGCATCTCCGTGTGTTAACGGATAAAATTGAAAAGCACGGACAAACCGCTATGCCACATCCATATATGCAATCCTGCCATTTCCGTTAAAAACAGTTAACCGGGATTTAACATGTCCAACGCCTGTTCCACGCATTAACTTTGCAGTGCGATTACAACCTGAATCTTTGTTTTTACCCATGAGTTTACTAAATTTGTACCCGATGAAACCAAAACGGCATAAAATGTCAACACCTAGCACCACAGCCATCCAAAAGGAAATCGAGAACGACCGCCGCGTACTTGAACTACTTGCCCAGACATTCCCGGATGTCAGCTCAGCCAGCACTGAAATAATAAACCTGGAAGCGATATTGAACCTTCCCAAAGGCACAGAGCACTTCGTTGCCGACCTCCACGGAGAGCACGAGGCATTCCGGCACATACTTAAAAACGCCTCCGGAAACATAAAAAGGAAAGTCACCGAAATCTATGGCACCACAATGCGTGAGCACGAGATACGCGAACTGTGCTCACTCATATACTACCCCGAGCGTAAACTGCAATATATCAGGGCATCTGAGCCAGACATGGAGGACTTCTACAACATCACCCTCCATCAGCTGATACGCGTATGCCAGACCGTATCATCAAAATACACCAGGTCTAAGGTACGCAAGGCCCTCCCGCGCGAATTCGCGTACATCATTGAGGAACTGCTGCACGAATCGCCATCCGACGACAACAAGCAGGCATACTTCAACCGGATTATAGAGACCATAATATCCACCGGACAGGCCGACCCCTTCATAATAGCCCTCTGCAACGTAATCCAGCGGCTGAGCATAGACCAGCTGCACATACTCGGCGACATATTCGACCGTGGCCCGGGAGCGCACATCATAATGGACACACTCTGCAGCTACCGCCACTTCGACATCCAATGGGGCAACCACGATGCACTGTGGATGGGCGCAGCCGCAGGCAACGACTGCTGCATCGCCAACGTCCTGCGCCTGTCACTACGCTACGGCAACCTGGCCACACTCGAGGACGGCTACGGAATAAACCTCGTCCCATTGGCCACATTCGCCATGGAGACATACGGCGATGACCCTTGCGTCAACTTTGAAGTGCACCTCCCCGAAGGCGACAGCACACATACCGAAAAGACACGCCGGCTCATCGCCCAGATGCACAAAGCCATAAGCATCATACAGTTCAAACTCGAAGCACGGATGATAGACAAACGCCCCGAATGGGGCATGGCTGCGCGTAAGCTCATATGCAATATCGACCCCGAAAAGCAATCCATCACCCTTGACGGCGTCAAATACCCGCTGAAGGACACCAACCTGCCCACAATCGATCCCAAAGACCCGTCAATGCTTACCCCTGAGGAACAGGAACTTATTGACAAGCTGCACCACTCGTTTTCAGTCAGCGACAAACTCAAAAAACACATAAAATGCCTGCTGTCATACGGATGCATGTACGGCATATACAACTCCAACCTCCTGTTCCACGCATCTCTGCCCCTGAACGCCGATGGCAGCCTTAAGGAAGTAGACATCAATGGACACAAATACAGCGGACGGCAGCTCCTGCACCAGATAGGCATGACAATGCGCGCCGCATTCAACGACGACACCCCCGAAGACGAACGCACATTCGCACGCGACTACTACTGGTATCTCTGGTGCGGCCCAGACTCACCGCTGTTCGACAAATCAAAGATGGCCACATTCGAGCGCTACTTCATCGCCGACACATCGACCCACAAGGAAGAAAAAGGATATTACTACAAGCTCCGCGACAACGAGGACATATGCAACAGCATACTCGATGCATTCAGCGTCAAAGGCTCACACCGGCACATCATCAACGGACACGTCCCCGTACGCATATCCCGTGGCGAGAACCCCATAAAAGCCAACGGAAAACTGATGGTCATCGATGGCGGATTCGCAAAGGCATACCACGACACCACAGGTATAGCCGGCTACACGCTCGTATTCCATAGCCGTGGCTTCCAGCTCGTACAGCACGAACCGTTCACATCCGCCGAAGAAGCGATAAAAAACGGCACAGACATCGCAAGCACCACCCAGATAGTCGAACTCAGCTCAAAAAGGATGCGCGTCCGCGACACCGACAAAGGACGGGAACTCCAAAGTCAGATCGACGAACTCTACGAACTCCTATACGCATATCGCCACGGCATAATCAAGGAACGCAGCAGGACAAAAGATTGAGACTCCTCCGCGCCAAATGTTAACGAGTAATAAGTTTTACAGCCGCCATTGTAAAAAAACGTCAACTCCGCCACCTCTCTCAAAAGAAATCATTAACTTTACGCTACATTATCATACATGTCGCATACCATAGGCGAGCCCGGACATTAAGCGTTTTTAACAACACCTCCATTAAGTAAATCACACCCATCGCGTGAATCTATAATGTATAAACCAAAAACAAAACCGACATTATAATGAAATACCAAACCATCGCTTCCATCGCGGCGGGTGCAATGCTCTTTGGCTGTACCTCACACCAATCGCCATCGCCAGGCGACCTCACACGCTGGGTCAACCCATTCATAGGAACAGACTTCACCGGAAACACATATCCCGGAGCGCAAGCCCCGTTCGGCATGGTGCAGCTAAGCCCCGACAACGGACTGCCTGGATGGGACAGGATAGCCGGATACTTCTATCCCGACAGCACGATAGCCGGATTCAGCCACACCCACCTCAGCGGCACAGGAGCAGGCGACCTGTACGACATATCATTCATGCCAGTAACCATCCCATACGTGGTCGGCGATGAACCCCTAGGCATCTACTCCAAATTCTCACATAGCTCAGAAGAGGCACAAGCCGGATACTACCGAGTGACACTCGACGACTACGACATCGATGTAGAACTTACCGCTACCCCACGTGCAGGCATACAGCGCTACACATTTCCCGAAGCACAGTCGGCAATAATACTCAACCTTACCAAGGCCACCAACTGGGACGCCACAGTCGACACACACATCGAAGTCATCGACTCCGTGACCATCGCAGGCTACCGCTTCTCAAAAGGATGGGCTCGCGACCAGCGCGTCTACTTCTACACACGCCTGTCCCGCCCGTTCGACTCCATACAGCTCGACACCACCGAAGTCAACAAGGACGACAAGCCCGGCCTGGGCATAAACGCCACCATGCTCTTCGACACAAAAAAAGGTGACCGCATAACAGTATCCACCGCAATATCATCAACAGGGATCGAAGGCGCAAAAGCAAACCTCCTGGCAGAAGTGCCCACCGACGACTTCGACCATTACCGCGAAAAAGCCCGCGAGGCATGGAACAGCGAACTGCGACACATCGAAGTAGAGTCCGATGACCCCGACAAGCTCACGACATTCTACACCGCACTCTACCACAGCATGATTGCCCCCACCATATTCAGCGACACCGATGGCTCATACCGCGGTCCGGACGGCAACATCCACAAGACCAGCGGGACTAACTACGGAACATTCTCCCTTTGGGACACATACCGCGCCGCACACCCCCTATACACCATCATTGACCCCGCACGCGCAAACGACATGGTAAAATCCATGATCGACTTCTACAGCCAGAACGGACGCCTGCCTGTATGGAGCATGTGGGCAGGCGAGACCGACATGATGATAGGATACCATGCCGTTCCAGTAATAGCCGACGCATACCTGAAAGGAATCGGTGACTTCGACCCTGAAAAGGCATTGGAAGCATGCGTAGCCACCGCCAACCTCGACAACTACCGTGGCATAGGGCAATACAAGACATTGGGATACATCCCCTACGACCTCAAAGATGAATACAACAGCGAAAACTGGTCACTGTCAAAGACACTTGAATACGCCTACGACGACTGGTGCATAGCACAGATGGCAAAAAAGATGGGTCGCGATGACATATACAAAGAATTCTCCGCCCGCGCATTGAACTACCGTAACGTATTCAACCCAGCCACAGGATTCATGCAGCCACGCGCCGCATCCGGCGAATTCCAGCCCGACTTCAAGCCTGAAGACTACACCCCGCACATATGCGAAAGCAATGCATGGCACTACCTGTGGTCTGTACAGCACGATGTCCCGGCACTCCGCGACCTCATCGGAGGCAGCAACGCATTTGAAGCCCGGCTCGACTCACTGTTCGGCGACATGATCGGTGAAGAAGAAGAGCTCCCCATATTCTCCACCGGAATGATCGGACAATACGCACACGGCAACGAGCCCTCACACCACGTGGCATACCTATACAACGTGGCAGGCAACCCGTCAAAATCGCAGAAACGCCTCAAAGAGATCATGGATGCCTTCTACACCAACACCCCTGCAGGACTGTGCGGAAACGAGGACTGCGGACAGATGTCAGCTTGGTACGTGTTCAGCGCCCTGGGATTCTACCCCGTCAACCCGGCATCCGGGATATACGAAATCGGCACGCCCACATTCCGCTCAGCCAAGATACATCTCGACAACGGAAAGACATTCACCATGTCCGCGCCGCAGGTAAGCGACCAGAACATCTACATAAAATCGGTAAAAGTCAACGGACAGCCCTACAACAAGAGCTACATCACCCACAGCCAGATACTAGACGGCGCGACTGTCGAATTTGAAATGACCGGAGAACCATCCGGAAAATGGTACGACAACTACTAACAGACACATAAAAAAACATAACGCCCCATACACCAATCATGAATAAACTACTCGCAACTGCAGCACTCGCAGCCATTGCCACATATGCCATGACATCCTGCCAGGACACCAAGGCCACTTCTGGCAACGGCGCTACAGACTACACCCAATACGTCAACCCGTTAATGGGGACACAATCATCCTTTGAGCTATCTGCCGGAAACACATATCCCGCCATCGCAAGACCATGGGGTATGAACTTCTGGACACCGATGACAGGCAAAATCGGTGACGGATGGCAATACACATACGATGCCCACCAAATCCGCGGATTCAAGCAGACACACCAGCCAAGCCCATGGATAAACGACTACGGACAGTTCGCGATAATGCCCGTGACAGGAAAACCGGTATTCGGCCAGGACGAACGCGCAAGCTGGTTCTCCCACAAAGGCGAAGTGGCAACCCCATATTATTATAAGGTATACTTGGCCGACTACGATGTAGTGACAGAAATGACCCCTACAGAACGTGCTGCCATATTCAGGTTCACATTCCCTGAAGACTCATCTTACGTAGTCGTCGATGCCTTCGACCGCGGGTCTTCAGTAACGATAGTCCCCGAAGAAAACAAGATTGTGGGATACACCACACGCAACAGCGGCGGAGTGCCCGACAACTTTAGGAACTACTTCGTCATCAAGTTCGACAAACCATTCACCTACACTGCGACATTCTCCAACAACGGCCTAAAGCCTGCCAACCAAGACACACCCGCAAAACTCACGCTCGACACATCGGCCAATGAAAAGACCGACTACCATACCGGCGCAGTAATCGGGTTCAACACCACCAAAGGCGAACAAGTAATCGCCAGGGTTGCGTCATCGTTCATCAGTCCGGAACAGGCCGAGCTAAACCTCCGCGAACTAGGGAACAACAACTTCGACTATATCGCTGCACAAGGACGCGATGCATGGAACGATGTACTCGGACGCATCGAGACCGAAGGCGGCACCACCGACCAGTTGAGAAACTTCTACTCATGCCTGTACCGCTCCACCCTGTTCCCACGCAAATTCTATGAAATAGACGCTGACGGCAATACCGTCCACTACAGCCCCTACAACGGACAGATCGAAGAAGGCTACATGTACACCGACACAGGCCTATGGGACACATTCCGCGCCCTATTCCCGCTCCTAAACCTCATGTACCCCTCTGTAAACAAAGAAATACAGGAAGGCCTCATAAACACATACAAGGAAAGCGGATTCTTCCCGGAATGGGCAAGCCCTGGCCACCGCGGATGCATGGTAGGCAACAACTCAGCCTCTGTCCTGGCCGATGCATACCTCAAAGGTGTAAAAGTAAAGGACACCGAAGCCCTCTTTGAAGGAATTGTATCCGGCACAGAAAACGTACACCCGGAAGTTTCCTCTACCGGACGCCTTGGACACGAATACTACAACACGCTAGGATACGTGCCCTACGATGTCAACATCCACGAAAATGCAGCCCGTACACTTGAATACGCCTACGATGACTGGTGCATATACCAGCTCGGAAAGGCCCTCGGCAAGCCGGAAAGCGAAATAAAGAAATATGCCGACCGCGCAATGAACTACAAGAACCTCTACGACAAGGACTCAAAACTTATGCGCGGACGCAATGCCGATGGCTCGTTCCAAGCCCCGTTCTCCCCACTCAAATGGGGTGACGCCTTCACCGAAGGCAACAGCTGGCACTATACATGGTCTGTATTCCACGACCCGCAGGGACTCATCGACCTGATGGGTGGAAAAGAAGCATTCGTCGGCATGCTTGACTCCGTATTCGCTGTACCGCCAGTATACGATGACAGCTACTACGGATTCCCCATCCACGAAATCCGTGAGATGACAGTGATGAACATGGGCAACTATGCACACGGCAACCAGCCCATCCAGCACATGATCTATCTGTACAACTATGCTGGAGAACCCTGGAAGGCCCAATACTGGCTGCGCGAAGTCATGAACCGCATGTACACACCCACCCCCGACGGCTACTGCGGCGATGAAGACAACGGCCAGACATCCGCATGGTACGTTTTCTCCGCAATGGGCTTCTATCCTGTAGCGCCAGGTACTGACCAATATGTACTCGGAGCGCCATTGTTCAAGAAAATCACGCTCAACCTGGAAAACGGCAGACAATTCGTTATTGACGCTCCTGAAAACAGCAGCCGCAACATATATATTGACGGCATCACTATCGATGGCAAGGATTATGACAAAAACTACATAACCCACGGCATGATAGACAATGGAGGCGGAATGGAAATCAAAATGTCCGACAAGCCTAACATGACACGCGGTACAACCGAGGAGGCATACCCCTACTCGTTCAGCAACGAACTGAAACAAACCGAAACAAAATAAACCATCACATTTACAATGTCAAGCGAAAACCTTAAATCCCAAAACACGGCCGACGGAAAAAAACGGCATCCACTCACGTGGGTGCCTTCCGCCTACTTCGCCATGGGGCTGCCCTTTGTGGCCCTCTCTCTGGCCTCGGTGATCATGTTTGCCGACCTGGGAGTAGATGAAGCACAGATAACCTTTTGGACATCACTTCTCATACTCCCGTACACACTGAAATTCCTGTGGAGTCCGCTCCTGGAAATATATTTCACAAAAAAGGCATTCGTACTGGCCTGCCAGATGATATCAGGCATATTCTTCGGCCTGATCGCATTCATTCTCCCGCTGCCCGACTTTTTCGCTTTCACAATAGCCCTCATGGGAGTCATAGCCTTCAGTGGCGCGACAAACGACATCGCCACCGACGGTATATACCTTACAGCCCTCGACGACAAGACTCAGGCTACATACATAGGTTGGCAAGGCGCATTCTACAACCTTGCCAAGGTCCTGATAAACGGCGGACTGGTATGGCTTGCAGGCATGCTCATACGCCATTTCCAGCACACATCGCCCGACATGGCCAACACCTACGCATGGATGGTGATAATGGGTATAATAGCCCTGCTGCTTATAGCGCTGTCTATCTACCATTTCTTCTTCCTGCCTACCGGATCGAAAAGCACTGATGCCCCGAAAGACTTCCGAGCCGCAATGAAGGACCTTCTGGTCGTGTTCATGGACTTCTTCCACAAGCGCCATATCGGATACTTCATCCTGTTCATAATCTGCTACCGCCTAACCGAAGGGTTCGCAGTAAAAATGGTACCGCTGTTCCTCAAGGCTTCGCGCGAAATTGGCGGACTGGGCATGACAAACGAGGAGATCGGACTTATATACGGCACCCTGGGTACGGTAGCATTTATCGTAGGATCAATCCTTGCCGGATACTACGTAGCCAACCTGGGCCTCAAAAAAGCGATACTATCCCTGGTGTGCATCTTCAACATCCCGTTCGTGGTATACTACCTGTTTGCGCTATTCCAGCCCGACAACATATATGTAATCGGCATAGGGCTTGTGGCCGAATACTTCTGCTACGGATTCGGCTTTGTAGGGCTCACACTGTTCATGATGCAGCAGGTGGCACCCGGAAAACATCCGATGGCGCACTATGCATTCGCATCCGCCATAATGAACTTCGGATTCATGATACCAGGCATGATCAGCGGCTGGATATACCAGCATGTCGGCTACGAAATGTTCTTCCTTATAGCCCTGTTCATGGCCATTCCTGTATTCCTGCTCACAATACGCCTGCCTTTCACGCACCGCCAGGACCTGAAATCGGCAGAAACAAAATAACAACAACCCGTTAACGTTTTACTTATTTTAACCTACTGAAATGACTACAACTGACAAATCAAAAATGCCCTGGGAAGAACGTCCGGCAGGATGTACCGACGTAATGTGGCGGTTCTCTCAAAATCCCATCATCGGACGCTACCAGATTCCCTGTGCCAATAGTATCTTCAACAGCGCCGTAGTGCCATTCGGCGACGGATTCGCCGGAGTGTTCCGCTGCGACAACAAAGCCGTACAGATGAACGTATTCGCCGGGTTCAGCAAGGACGGGATCAACTGGGAAATCAACCACGAACCGATAGTATGGGAAGCAGGCAACACCCAGATGATCGAAAGCGACTACAAATATGACCCCCGCGTCACTTGGATCGAGGACCGTTACTGGATCACATGGTGCAACGGATATCACGGACCTACAATCGGTATCGGATACACCTTCGACTTCAAGACATTCTACCAGTGTGAAAACGCATTCCTTCCGTTCAACCGCAACGGCGTGCTTATGCCGCAGAAGATCGACGGCAAGTACGCCATGCTAAGCCGCCCAAGCGACAACGGCCACACACCTTTCGGCGACATCTACATGAGCTTCAGCCCCGACATGAAATACTGGGGTGAACACAGATGCGTGATGAAAGTTGCTCCCTTCGACCAGAGCGCATGGCAGTGCACAAAAATCGGCGCAGGTTCAGTGCCCTTCCTCACAGAGGCAGGATGGCTGATGTTCTACCACGGCGTGATAAACACCTGCAACGGTTTCCGCTACTCTATGGGCGCGGCAATCCTCGACAAGGAAGACCCCACCAAGGTCCTATACCGTACAAAGCCCTACCTGCTTGCCCCCGCAGCACCCTATGAGCTTGCCGGCGATGTGCCCGATGTAGTGTTCCCATGTGCAGCACTCCAGGACGGAGAACGTGTTGCCGTATTCTACGGAGCTGCCGACACTACCGTATGCATGGCATTCGGATACATAAATGAAATAGTAGACTTTGTTAAGAACAACAGCCTTTAACTGATAATGTATAAATCACTGTTATTCAGTGCAACCGCAATCTTTTGCCTGTGCTCGGCACAGGCAAAAGAGCCGGTTGACTACGTAAACCCTTTCGTAGGGAGCACAAATTTCGGCACCACCAATCCCGGCGCGGCCACACCTAACGGACTGATGACCGTTGTACCGTTCAACGTGATGGGGTCAGATGATAACCGCTACGACAAGGATGCTAGATGGTGGTCAACTCCATATGACATAACCAACTCATTCCTTACCGGATTCTCCCACGTCAACCTCAGCGGTGTAGGATGCCCCGACCTTGGGTCGCTCCTGCTCATGGCCACTACCGGACCTCTGGAATTTGACTACCACAACTACGGCACAAAATACCATGACGAGAAAGCCACACCAGGCTACTACTCCGTAAAACTGGACAAATACAATATACTGGCCGAAGCTACAGCCACACCACGTTCAGGCATGACCCGCTTCACCTTCCCTAAAGGCGAAGGCAACATCCTGCTCAATCTCGGCGAAGGGCTCACAAACGAGAGCGGCGCTACCGTACGCAAGGTGAACAGCCGTGAGATAGAAGGCTCCAAGCTCCTGGGCACATTCTGCTACAACAACCCACAGGCCGTATATCCTATATATTTCGTGATGAGGCTCAACAAGACCCCGAAACAAAGCGGATTCTGGAAAAAGCAACGCCCGATGCAAGGCGTCGAAGCCGAATGGGAGCCGTATCAGGGTAAATACAAGCCCTACCCCAACTACGGACGCGACCTTTCGGGCGACGACATCGGCGCATGGTTCGTTTTCGACACAACAGAAGGCGAACAGATCGAAGTGTCCATGGGGGTGTCGTTTGTGAGCATAGCCAATGCCCGCGAAAACCTTGAAAAAGAACAACACGGCATGACATTCGGCCAGATAGCAGCCGAAGCACGCTCACGCTGGAACGATGACCTTGGCAGGATTATGGTGGAAGGCGGCACAGATGAACAGAAAGGCGTATTCTACACAGCCCTCTACCACGCGCTCATACATCCAAACATCCTCCAGGATGTAAACGGCCAATACCCGAAGATGGAAAGCGATGAGATAATGACCACCACCGGCAACCGCTACACAGTATTCTCCCTTTGGGATACATACCGCAACCTACACCAGCTCATGACCCTCGTATACCCGGAACGCCAGGAACAGATGGTGAACTCAATGCTGGACATATACCGCGAACACGGATGGCTACCGAAATGGGAACTTTACGGGCGTGAGACATATACAATGGAAGGCGACCCGTCAATCCCCGTGATTGTGGACACATATATGAAAGGCCTGCGCAACTTCGACATCAACCTTGCATACGAGGCTATGCGCAAAGGTGCTACCACTGAAGGTGCAAACAACAAGATGCGCCCGGATGCAGACGACTATTTCTCCCTGGGATACGTCCCCTTGCGTGAACAGTACGACAATTCAGTATCACACGCACTGGAATACTACATCGCAGACTATGCCCTTTCACGCATGGCAAAGGAACTGGGCAAGACTGATGATGCGAATCTGTTCTACAACCGTTCGTTAGGCTACAAGAACTATTACGACAAAGAATTCGGGACTCTGCGGCCTATCTTGCCCAACGGCGAATTCTATTCACCGTTCGATCCAAAACAAGGCGAAAATTTTGAGCCGTCGCCGGGATTCCATGAAGGAAACTCATGGAACTACACATTCTATGTGCCCCACGACATAAATGGACTCGCCAAACTTATGGGCGGCAAGAAAAAGTTCATTGACAAGCTCCAATCTGTATTCGACAACGGTTACTACGACCCTGCCAATGAACCCGATATAGCATACCCCTTCCTTTTCAGCAATTTCAAGGGTGAGGAATGGCGCACACAGAAACTCATCAAAGAGCTTCTTTCCAAATATTATACCACAAAACCCGATGGCATTCCAGGCAACGAGGACACTGGCACTATGTCATCATGGGCAATATTCTCAATGATGGGGCTATACCCCGATATACCTGGCACACCGGAATATATACTGACAACCCCTACATTTGACAAAGTCACCATAAAGCTCGACCCCAAGTACCATGGGGCAGACTCACTGGTGATTGAGACCGTCAATCCAGAAGTGGACAGCGACTATATACAGTCAATAAGCCTTGGAGACAAAAAAACGGGATACAGGATAAACCATTCTGACCTTATCAAGGCCGGCCACCTGAAATTCACAAAGACCGCAGACGGCAAGCCTCGCAAGTGAAATATGTAGGCCAATCCTCATCAATACAAAAAATAAACAGCCGGACAATCTTGTCCGGCTGTTTATTTTTACAAACCATTATCTCAAATCCTTTCCAATACGGTCTCTACAAGATCCCTCATGGCATTTTTATAATTAGGATTAGCCTTGTTGTTCATCCTGTTGGCTATTATGGAGCATACGGTCATGGCACGGTGGCCCAACAGACGGCAAAGGCCCTGCAATGGCGCACTCTCCATTTCATAATTGGTAATGCGGCGACCCTTGTACTCAAATCCCTCTATACGGCTGTTCAGGTCGGGATTGGCAAGAGGCAGACGCAGCTCACGTCCTTGAGGGCCATAGAAGCCTACAGCCGATATGGTATTACCCCTCACCATGTCATCACGTCCGATCATGCCTACCAGCCCGCTATCGGCATCCACCACATATGGCTTGGCCCACAGCGGATTCCATCCCGTGTGCCGACATAGTTCCTCCTCAAAACCGAGGTCGGAAACACTGTTACGCCCTGCATAGTAATTCAATACACCATCAAAGCCTATCGCCTTCTCCGCGATCACCGGAGTGCCGATTGTCAGTTCTGGCTGAAGCGCGCCAGACGTGCCTATCCTCACCATAGATAGAGTCCGGTGGGTGTCACGTATCTCCCTGGTGGCAAAATCAATATTGGCCAGGGCATCAAGCTCATTAATGACAATGTCAATATTGTCTGGGCCGATACCATGGCTGAGACACATTATAGGCTTGCCTTTATATATGCCGCCTACCGTATGGAATTCCCTTGAGGACACCTCAAATGTCCTGGAATCAAAAAATCCCGCTACCATATCCACGCGTCCTGGATCACCCACCAATATTATACGGTCAGTAAGCTGTTCCGGCAGGATATGCAGATGGAATATCGAACCGTCCGGATTTATTATCATTTCCGAAGGGGCAATTGTCTTTCTGGTCATTGTATTTGTATATTATTATGTTGTTATTATTGAAAACGCATGGTTAACACTATTTGTTGGCAAGGGCATACCTTCCACCAGGCACAGCGATGATCAGGTCCTTGAATTCCATATCGATAAGCAGCGACAAAAGAGTTCCTGACGGCATCCCCAGCCCTACCGACATCCCGTTTACGGTAGATTCCGGATTCGACACAATATAGTCCAGCACAGCTTGTTCCTTTTCTGTAGGCTGATAGAAAAGCTGCCCCTGGACAGCCTCCTGTTCCCTTTCCACCCAACGGCAGGCAGCTATAAGGTCAGAGGCGTCACGTATCATAGTTGCCTGGTTTGTTGCAATCAGGTGGTTGCATCCTTCGCTATATGGATCTGACGTCCGTCCGGGTACAGCCATTACCTCTCGGGAATAACCACCTGCGATACTTGCCGTGACCATCGCACCGCCTTTCCGGGCCGACTCTACAACTACAGTACAATCGCTCATACCTGCGACAATCCTGTTACGCGCAAGGAAATTGCCACGGTGCACCACATCGGCCGAAGTATAGTCTGTAAGCAACATCCCACCGTTACGTGCCATTTCAGCAGCCACCTGCCTGTGTGCCGCCGGGTATATGGTGTTCAGCCCATGGGCAAGCACAGCTGCGGTAGGAAGTCCGTACTTAAGCGCCGCACGGTGGGCGGCCACATCAATCCCGTATGCAAGCCCGCTAACAATGAGTACATCACCTATGCGTTGTGCGAGATCCTCTACCAGGCGGTTGACAAAATCCACCCCGTATGGAGTGGCATGGCGTGTGCCCACAACCGACACCACATGTGTGTCATTGACCTCACAGTCCCCGACCGTATATACCATAAGCGGAGCATCGTCACATTCCCGCAGGCGCGCGGGATATCCGTCATCCTTAAAATACAGGCATCTTATATTGTTATCCTCGACAAAGTCCAGCTCTCGGGCGGCCTTCATCCGTAACTGAGACCTGTAACTGTCGGAAAACACCGGCAGCATACGGCCCACCCTTGCTGCAAGCTCCCTTTCCGGCACTTCAAAAAACAAAGTTTCAGAACCGATAAGCCCTAGCATCGAATCCGCATTGACACGCCTCATCCCTTTCACCATGGCAAAGGCCATACGGTCGCGCAATATGCCCCGGTCTGCGTGCATCATATCATTACTCTCCTATATATTTGCGGAATGCATCTGCCAGGACGTCCCCACGCGACAACCGGCCGTTCTCAAGTGTCGCTACCGATACCTTGGAGAACACCACCGGCGTACCATCCTTCTTATATATATCCTGATGGAACACGAACAAAGGGCCGCGGCGGGCTATATCAAGCTTGCTCACCATCACGTCCCCTGAGCGCAACGGCGATTTATACTCAACCGTGATTTTTGACAGCACAGGATCGATACCGCGGGCATGCATATCCCTGAACGACATTCCGGCCATACGGCAGAACTCATGGCGGGTATGCTCAAGATAATGCAGGTAATTGGCATTATTCACAATACCCTCTACATCAACCTCATAGTCGCGCACGGCAATCTCAAGCTCAAAAATATATTTTTTACCGGACATACTGTATGGATTTGTTTATACATGCAAACTTAACAAAAATTTCCGGTTTTAACATAAATAATGCCTAACTTTGCGTAGACCAGACCATATGGACTGCTTTTTACAACACCTTCAACCATGTACCGGAACTTATATACACAACTGACAATCCTACTATTTGCCATCCTCACAGGATGCAGCCACAATGAGGCCAAATACCGCAGCATTGAAGGCGCTGCCTGGCACACCTCCTACCACATCACATACAGTTGCGGCAAAAGCCTTGGCGATTCCGTCACCTCCATACTGAAACAAGTAGAAATGTCACTGTCCCCATATGCCCCCGACTCCAGGATATCGGCCATCAACTCCAATACCGACATGACTGCCGACAGCCTTATCGAACGCGTGTTCCTTGAATCGGTCCGGATAAACAAGCTAAGCGGCGGCGCGTTCGAGCCGACACTTTCACCCCTGTCAAGGTTATGGGGATTCGGAAACGGCAGCGACAGCGCATATTTACCGACACAGGAAATGATTGACAGTGCATTGGTTCATATCGGCATATCACGATGCAGCCTGGCGGACGGCAAGATTGCAAAACCGTCTGGCCTGACAGAATTCAACTTCTCTTCTATAACAAAAGGCATGGGATGCGACATCGTCGCCGAAATGCTGGAGAGGAACGGAAGCCGCGACTATATGGTGGAGATAGGCGGAGAGATAGCTCTGGCCGGCAAGAACCCGCAAGGAAACAGCTGGCGCATACAGATCGATGCCCCGATAGAAAGCACATCCGTTGCCGACATGCACAACCGGATGGTGGTGATACAGCCCAAAGTGCCATGCGGGATAGCCACCTCAGGCAACTACCGCAACTACAAGAAGACAGCCGACGGCAGGCAGATAGGCCATATAATTGACCCAAAGACCGGCTACCCCGCCACGACATCCACCCTTTCCGCAACAGTCATAGCCCCTACGGCAATGACAGCCGATGCCCTGGCCACAGCATGTATGGTGATGGATGCAGAAGATGCCTTGGAAATGCTGGAATCACTGCCTGGCGTAGAGGCCCTGATAGTAACCGCCGGACAGCAATCCGGAAAATGGGAACTGCGGCGGACACCTGGATTCCCTAAAGAATTATAAAAAACAACCGGCCGTCTCCCGACGGCCGATAATTTCTTTAACCTTAAATCTAAATACCATGAAAAAACACAGTGCAAATTATAGTAATTATAACATTATAACCACATGTGCTCTGAATAGTTCACCACTGTCATATGTTTAACCATTATTAACTATATTGTATCCGTCAAATGCACTAACTTTGGTCTACAAACGAACAATAATAATATAAAATTAATCCTCACCTCAAAAATGAGAATACGAATACTGGTCATTGACGATGAAGAATCCGTTTGCGACATCCTGAAATTCAACCTTGAAAAAGACGGATATGAAGTTGACTGCGCATACAGCGCCGAGGAGGCCCTCGAAAAAGACCTGTGCAGCTACTCCATTTTTATTGTAGACATAATGATGGGACGCCTTAGCGGATTCGACTTCGCCAAGCATCTCAAAAACACCATAGGAACAGAAAATACCCCCATAATATTCTGTTCTGCACTTGACCATCAGGACGACAAGGTAATGGGTCTCAACATGGGCGGAGATGACTACATCACAAAACCGTTCAACATTTCCGAAGTCCTGGCCCGCGTCCGTTCGGTGCTACGCCGCTCACACATAAGCCAGACAATAGCAGCAAACGCTGCACAAGGCCACTACGAGCCCGACATCACATTCCACAATCTCCGGATAGGCCGCAACGCCAAGATGGCATACCTCAACGGTGAGCCGCTGCCATTGACACGTACAGAATACGACCTGCTGCTTTTCTTCCTCACCCACCGCAACCGCATATACTCACGTGATGAGATATTGCGCAACGTATGGCCCGATGACGGCAAGGTGACATCGCGCACAATCGATACCAACATAACACGCCTCCGCAGCAAAGTCGGCGAATACCGCGACAACATAGTCACACGTCCAGGCTTCGGATATGGCTTTAAAGATTAAGAGGATAAAGATAGGCTACCAATGGCGGCTTTTCTTTCCGCTTATAGGGTTGTTATGGGCCATAATAGCTGGAATGATGCTATGGCAGTACAAACATGAGGAGGACATACGGTTTGAAGAGGTGCGCAAACAGATGAATTACATAAACGCGCGCATACTGTTTGAACGCGACATCGATTCCGATGTGTTCATGCTATTCAAATTCCTGAGTAAATACTATGAAGACGACCCCGTATTCCGCAACATGCGTGTTTCTGTGTATGACGCTGTAAACCAGACACTGATATATAACCTGGGCCCGGTACTCCCGTTCGATGAAAATGACCGCTACGGGAAGGATATGGTGCATATGGATGCCGACCCATACACCATAAAACGCGACCAGGACAAGGCTATATACTTTTCCGTAATGCACAGCGATGACAACTCTGTAGTGGTGTATAGTGCAGTGTCATATGACGAGATCCTGGCGGGCGCATTCGTCCCAGCCACTGAAATATGGGTAATAGTGTTCATAATAGCGGCTGTTGTCACGGTAATCGCCTTCATATCCACACACTACATCGCACGTACCATAAAAGTGATGCGCGATTTCGCCACCCGAGCGGCGCGCGACCCGCTGTTTGTACCGAACGACAAGTTTCCGAGCGATGAGTTCGGCGAGATCGGACGTCAGATAATCCATATATTCAACGAGCGCGCAAAAGCGATGATTGAAAGCGAACGTGAGCACCAGGCCACAATACGCGCCATGGAGGAACAGAACAACATGAAGCGCAGGATGACAAACAACGTCAGCCATGAATTGAAGACACCTGTGTGCATAGTGAAAGGATATATCGACACACTTGTTGAAAATCCCGACATGGACGAGGCCTCACGGTTGCATTTCATGAAAAAGGCCCAGGAGAACATCAACCGCATGACCGAGCTTATAAAAGACGTGTCGATACTGAACAGGTTTGATGAGGCAAGCGAGAAAATACCGATGGAGCCAATTGACTTCCACGATGTGGTGATGACAGTTGAGGATGAAAACGAAGAATCGGGACTGCTGAACGACATGAAATTTGTAAACACAGTACCCGAAGGCACAATAGTGGAAGGCAACTTCTCTCTACTGGTAGCCATGTTCCACAACCTAACAAAAAACGCTGCCCTGTATTCCGGAGGGACAGAAATAGGCGTCAGGCTTATTGACGAAACAAAGGATTCGTTCATATTTGAGTTCTATGACAACGGCAACGGAGTGGCCGAAGAGCACCTGCCACACCTGTTTGAGCGGTTCTATTGCGTAGACTCCGGACGTGCCCGCAAATCATGCGGAACAGGACTGGGACTGCCCATCGTCCACGACACTGTGACAAGCCATGGAGGCGACATTTCTGTATCCAATTCCCCCAACGGTGGCCTTGTATTCAAATTCAGCCTGAACAAGGGTGACATTGCCACCTCTACATAAATTTGATATTTTTAACACATATACTCCTGTTTTTAATAGTATACAGGTATATTGTTTTTATTTTGTCACAGATATGTAATATTTGCAACGTAATTTTGCATCGTGAATCTGAAATATCATTAAAATCAAAGATATAACAAAATCTATTGCCGAGAAAAGTATCAAGTTCACATAATAGTAATTATTTGAATAATCGCATAACAACATCATTATCCCTTTTGAGGTGCGGGTCGTCGGGATTGACGCCCCGCATTTTTTATGCCTTCCAGCCAATAATAACCGGAATATACCGTTAAAATTATATAACGCCCACTTTCCATCATGAGAGTACTTATAGTGACAAATATGTATCCCACCCCCGACAGGCCATATTACGGGATATTCGTAAAGGAGCAGGTAGAAGCTATCAGACAGCTGTACAGCGACATCGATTTCGACATCCATTATGTAGACGGAAGCAACAGCAAGATGGCATACCTTAAGTCTATATTCGCCATAGACAGGCGGTTAAGGAAAAGGCATTACGATATTGTACATGTCCACTACGGGCTATCCGGACTGTTCTTGCTCAACCCTTTCAGGAAAAAGACGCCCACCATAGTCACGCTCCACGGCGGCGACATACAGGCTGAACAGGGAAAGACAAACCAGGTAAAGCTGACAAAAATGATACTGCGCAATGCCAAAGCAGCCGTGACTCTCAACGGAAGGATGACAGACATAGCCGGAAAATATTGCAGTAACATATACCAGATACCATGCTCGGTGGACACATCACTGTTCATACCACCGCAAAACAGGACACCGCTTTCAGACACCGACCCAATAAAAGTGATATTCCCCAGTTCGCCGTCACGCCCGGTAAAGAACTATCCCCTTTTCAGGGATACAGTGGACAGGATATCGTCCATGACTGGACGCCGGTGCACCGTCAGCGCAGTCGAAGGCATGTCACGCCAAGAAGTCGCCCGCCTCTACAGGCACTCCGACATGATGATTATGACATCAGTATCCGAAGGATCTCCACAGGTAGTCAAGGAAGCCATGGCATGCAACCTTCCAATAGTATCAACAAACGTAGGCGATGTGGCCGACCTCTTCGACGGGGTGGAAAACTGCACATGGAGCGACAGCCACGACAGCGGAAACTTATGCTCGAAAGCCATTGATGTGATCCAGGGAAAGGTTCTAGGCATCCCTCCCAGGAAAAAGATTGCCGAAATGGGACTCGACCACGATTCCACAGCCAGGAAAATATACAGACTGTACCAATCCGTCCTATCCGCCCATGAATAGAAAGACAAAGATGCTGAACATAGAAATAGCCCGCATCTCCAAGAACGAGTTGCTGGAGCGCCTTGACAGCGGGGTACTGGTGACGCCTAATGTCGACCATATGGTCACCCTGCAGAAAGACAGGGAATTTTATGATATATACCATAAGGCAGAATGGGTGGTCTGCGACAGCCGCATTCTCTACCTATGCTCCAAACTTACAAAAGACCGGATTACCGAAGCCATACCCGGATCAAGCTTCTTCACAGCCTACTACCAGTACCACAAGGACGACCCTGACTGCCGGATATTCCTGCTGGGCGCAGCCGAAGGCATAGCAGAGACAGCCATGCGGCGCATAAACGCATCCGTAGGCCGCCAGATAATAGTCGGCGCGCATTCACCCTCATTCGGATTCGAGAAAAGGCTGGATGAATGCGAGGATATATACCGTATCATCAACAGTAGCGGCGCAAACGTAGTGCTAGTCGGCGTAGGAGCGCCAAAACAGGAAAAATGGATATTCCGGCACAAGGATTCTATGCCTGGCGTCAAACTGTGGATGGCGCTGGGCGCCACCATTGACTTTGAAGCGGGAAACATCAAACGCGCCCCGGCCATATACCGCAAACTCGCCATCGAATGGCTCTACCGCATATTCCAGGAACCGCGCCGCATGATGCGGCGATACTTCGGCCGCGACCTTGTATTTTTCATCCATTTACTCCGTCAGCTCACAGGCACATACAAAGACCCGTTCCGCCAGCAACAACAATGATAGAAACCGGAATTGCATATCCAAATATTTATCACTAACTTTGCACCCAGAAAAACGTCAGCAATAAACACATGAATACCAATAACTTACAGAAATCGGGGGGGGTAGAATAAAGTTCTTTGATACCCTCCGTGGATTCACCATGATTCTGGTGGTGCTCCAGCACGTATCCATCTTTTCGTTTGACATCAATGGATATGAAACCGTACTAAATACAGCACTCATTTCATTCCGCATGCCGCTGTTCTTTTTCGTCAGTGGATTTTTTGCATACAGAGCCATTGAGAAATGGACAGCAAAATTGGCAAAAGACATACTGAAACGCAAAATACAGGCACAGATCGTATGTACAATCGTCTTTTTTGCGATATTTTCATATTGCCACGGCAGCAATATATTCGGATGGATCAACAATGGATTCGGCGCTTACTGGTTCACCATAACCCTATTCCAGATGTTCGTTATCTATGTTCTCCTGACATTTATATCAAAAGCAACAAATCGTCATTATCTGCTTGACATAGGCCTTATCGCCTTATCTATATTATTATTCCCGCTATGCTATATCGGTAGCGGCAATATTGGGACTGTATTATGTTGGATAAACCTTGAAAAATATTTCCAATTCTTCGCAATCGGCATATTGGCCCGTAAATACCAGCATATATTCCTAGCGGCCCTTAACAATGACAGGTTTAGAACATCTATTGTCATATCCTATATTACATTTATGATACTGATGTATCTGAACATATGGGATAAAGTATCCCTACATTCAATCAACGGTATAACATACAGACTCCTGCAAGATGTATTTGTCAGATATGCAGGACTTTTTACCGTAATAATTTTCTTCTATTCGCGCAGGGAATACTTCAACCAGGACAACAAGACCAGCCGCCTGCTCTGCTTCATCGGGCGCAGGACCCTTGACATATACATGCTCCACTATTTCTTCCTGCCGCCGATGCAATTCATGCACCAATATATAGCAAACAGCAATATGCTGATTCTCCAATTGGCCATAGGGCTCGCGCTCACAGCCTGCATCATAGCAGTATGCCTGATACTAAGCAACCTGTTGCGTAGCAGCGACTTCCTGGCATCATGGCTTTTCGGGGTAAAACCAAAGAAAACCGCTGCACAACAAGCTGCCGAAAGCGCCCCGGTGATAGACATATCCGAGCTCCGCACGACAGGGGCAACGCCTGTGACCACGGAAAAATGACAGTGCCATTATTCTGAAAATATTGACGCAATCAGGTTTACCTATTATTATTTGACATTGTCCTGTATACTCACGCCAGGCAATATCAAATAAATTTGTTTTGCTCTTGACTTATGCGTATATTTGCGGAAAAGAAACCATAATCAAACTATAAAATAATGGACAAAACTTCAATGCCCGCAATTGACTGGGCGAACCTCCGATTCGGTTACAGCGACACTGACTATAACGTGCGTTGCCGTTTTGAAAACGGCAAATGGGGTGAGATAGAAGTATCCACCTCTCCTACAATAGAGCTCCACATGGCGGCATCATCGCTCCACTATGGACAGGAAGTATTTGAAGGGCTGAAGGCATTCCGCGGACGTGACGGAAAGATACGTGTCTTCCGTCTCGAAGAGAACGCCCGCCGTATCATCGAATCCGCCAAGGGGCTCATCATGGAACCTATCCCCGAAGAGCTGTTCATCGAAATGATAAAGAAGGTGGTAAAGCTCAACGAACGCTTCGTCCCTCCTTACGAAAGCGGTGCATCCCTCTATATCCGTCCCCTTGAAATAGGCACATCAGCGCGTATCGGAGTATCACCAGCTTCGGAATACCTGTTCATTGTCATGGTAATGCCTGTAGGCCCTTATTTCAAGGAAGGGGTAAAACCTACAAAGGTATGCATTTCCCGCGAATACGACCGCGTAGCCCCCAAAGGCACTGGCCGTTGGAAAGTAGGCGGCAACTATGCGGCATCCCTGCAATCAGGAGAGATGGCCCACCGTCTCGGCTACTCATCAATGCTATATCTCGACCCTAAAGAGAAAAAATATCTCGACGAATGCGGCCCGGCCAACTTCTTTGGCATAAAGGAAGGTAAGTATGTCACCCCGGCATCGGAATCAATCCTGCCGTCAATCACCAACAAGAGCCTCATGCAGCTGGCAAAGGACATGGGCATGGAAGTGGAGCAGCGGCATATACCCATTGAGGAACTTTCAGAGTTTACCGAAGCGGCTGCATGCGGTACGGCAGCTGTTACATCGCCAATCTCTGAAATCGATGACCTCGACACCGGCAAAAAATATGTCATCCTCAACAGCAACGAACCTGGCCCTGTAGTGATGAGCCTGTACAACAAGCTCCGTGCCATCCAATACGGCGATGAGCCTGACTCATACGGATGGGTAACAGTCATCGACTAACAGGATTAATGTCATGACCGACTATCAGAAAATCATAGACAAATATTATCTCCCGGGCACGCGCGTCCGGGAGATTTTATTGAAGCACTCGCGGCAGGTGGCGGACAAGGCTCTTTCCATTGCCCACAGCCTGCATCTCGAACTTTCAGATGACGCCATAGAGGCCGCCGCAATGCTCCACGACATAGGGATATACCTTACAGATGCCGCCGGCATAGGATGCCACGGCACAGAGCCATACATACGCCACGGAATCCTTGGCGCGGCATTGCTGCGCAACGAAGGCGCGGACGAGGAAATCGCCGCCGTGGCCGAACGCCACACCGGTGCAGGCATAACCGCCGATGACATAAAACAGATGTCATTGCCAATCCCTGAGGGCGACTACATGCCACGCACACTGCTTGAACGGCTCATATGCTACGCCGACAAATTCTACTCAAAAAGCGGCGACATGAAAGAGAAGCCACTCGAAAAGGTACGCGCATCAATGCTGCGGCATTCACAGCCGACATTAGAACGCTTTGAAGCGCTACACAATGAATTCGGCAACGAGGATCAATAATTCGTCTTCTGCAGGAATTTAGGGAGAAACATATTACGCAGACTCCTACGGCCTATGATACGGTGGATAATCTGCCTGCATTTATCCTTGAACGGCGACGGGGGTAGCCACGACTGCGCATACCAATGTATAGAATGCGTATTCACTGTCGACACCACCCTGCCAGTGTAATAGTCATATGGATTGAAGTATTCACGCGGATACACCCTCATACCAGCTACGTCCTGTATGCCAGGTACGCTGCGCAGGCCATGGGGGATAAGCATTGATGTCGTACGCGCCACCACATTGGTAAGGTCGCAAGACCCGTCGCTCTTGAGAAAACTGGCATTCTCATAATGCACCATCATCTCTTTATACAACTTCATCCCCGGAACAGCGCCTACCCCTAGCCCTGGATTTACCATTATATCACGGACGTCATTTGCGTCCACCTCACATCCAATATACGGCCCGGCCGACACTATACCGTCGAACGGCCTCACCACCTCCACATCGGTATCGAAATATATGCCTCCATAACGGTAAAGAATCCAGAATCGGGCATAATCACTGACAAAGGCGTACTTTTTAGCATCATACGCCTGTGACGTATACTCAATTGCCCTCACATCGAAATTTTCCTCATTCCATTCCCTTATCTCCCACCCGGGAAAATATTTACGCCAAGAAGCCATACATCTCTGCGCCAGTTCAGGCAACGGATTGCCGCCAAACCAGCAATAATGTATAATTCTTGGGATAGGTTGACTGCTCATAACTCTCTGTTTTATCCGTTAATCAATGAACTGTTGCCTTCTTCCTCAATCTGCCATTTTCTGTTAGACAAAAGCACTGCGGCAAGGGCCAATGACAATATCAACAAGCCCTGTGTAGTGGTGACACCTGCAAATCCGCCAAGGCCGAACACCGATATGGCGATAAGCACCGACAGATACAGACTGGAATGCCGCATCTTCCTTATAATGTAGTATATACCTACATAGAACAGTATCTGTGCCGCCAGTCCTATATATCCTATATCAAGCAACGTTTGCCCTTGGGTTATCTCCACACTGGTCACCACTTCAAAACGCGTCTCCTCCGACTGGTCAAGATAGAAGAGGTTCTCTATAATCAGATCTGGGTTTTTAGTCAGCTCCGGATGCAGGAATCCGAACCCGGTCCACTCGCGGCCGCATTCATACATATATTCCATTTTAGGGATCAACTGCGCCATTCGCCCTGAACCGAATTCAGCCAAGTCCTCCTGATCCTGTATATTCTCAAGCTTGATAAACTGGTCGATTGTCGACCTCACACGCATGTCTATGCTTATGAAGCCGTCTATAAAATACAGCGACACTATAAGCACCGCAGCATAAAGCACCGCCCTCAGCAGCTGCATCAGCTTTCCCTTGAATATTATATACGTGACCACAAGCCCGGCTATGAACGTCATAGTGCGTGTGCTCACCACACCAAGGAAAACAATGGCCCACTGCACGCGCGACAAACGGTAACGCCTTAGCAATGGTACGATTGCCAAAGCTGTAACATACAAGCCCGGAGGATACTTACGCGGAAACCAGAACGGATGCCATATTATGTTGGTTATTGTCGAACCGGCCATCTTGCCATCAAGGCTCAGGTTGGGGAACAAAAGGAATCCGTTTACTATAAAACAGTCTATGGCATAGAATGCACACGCTATCAGCGAGTACCCCAATACCTTCCTGTAAAACATGTCAATATCGAACACACGTCCAGAAAAGACTGCCATTATAGGGAAAATGGCGACAATGGCCATATAGTGACGCATCATCCTGAACTGCACCGACATGCTCTCGGCACTAGTCATTGCCAACAGGAACAGCACGGCAAAATATCCCAGCATGGCAAACGTTATCTTCTTGATACAAGGCGTCTGGCGGTACACTATCCAGCACAGCAAAGACACCACAAACAATATGTCCTGCAACTTTACAGGATAAGCCGTGTCATCATAAAAGCCATACGAACCGCAAAGTATCACCATCTGTATGATAAAGTCATAACGGTTCTTTACCATACTCCTCAGCAAAAGAATGAACACAAGGACATATGCCGGCGGGAACATCAGTCCGGCAAAAGACATGGACAGCATAAAGGCCACCATCCATCCCCACTCACTTCCCGGAAGTGAAAAATCTTCCCGGTCCTTGGAAACGGAGAATTCCGGATTATATTTCAGCTCCACCTCTCCCATGCTCAATTACCCTTACCATGCTTCAAACTCCTGAACCAAGCCGCCACCTCGTCCCTGCACTTTATATAGAACGGCTGGGGAAAAAATTCCCATACGGCCACAGCCACAATACCGTAGACGGCTACAATAAGAAGACAGCTCACAAAATCCGGTATATGCCCGTTCCATAGCATATATACGGCTGCAGTCACAGCAGAAGCGGCCAGAGGCGCAGCCAAAGGCGAAACTGCTATCTTAAACAGCCTGAACACAGTGGTGCACTCCATCCTGGAATAGAACAGCACATAGCATCCAAGCACTACGGCAACCACGGCCACCTGGCTCCATGCTATAGCCAATATGCCATATCTGTATACCACAAACAGCAGGGCAATCTGCAAGGATACCTCCAATATCGTAAGGTTGCGTATCAGCGATGCACGGCCATGGGCCTTCAACACTGTCTGGAAAAACACCTTAAGCGGAAAACACATGCCATAGAACAGCAATATCCTGAAAACGGGTATTGCTGCAACCCATTTCTCCCCGAAAACAAAATTCACACCCGGAGACGACAGCAACATAAGCAATGTGGCAAGTAGCGCCGAAATCATGCATTGTGTACGGAACATATTTTCGGAAAGCAATGCACGCTTCCCCCTGTCAGATTCATTGGAAAGCACGGCATAGAACGTCCAGCTTATGGATTCGGTTAGCGAAAACGGGGTCTCTTCCATCTTTTGCGCCTGGTAAAACACTCCGGAAGCCACCGGCGACTGCTTTCCAAGGACAAACGTGTTGACATTCTTGCCTATCATGTTGAATACATATGCCAGCATCAGGTTGAACCCGAATCCGAACATCTCCCGGAAAGACTCCCTATAGAATGCTATACGCGGTATCCACCGCGAAGCGATGACATAATATATGAAAGTAAAGAACGACAGGAACACCTGGCTCGACACTAGACCCCAATATCCATATCCGTTCAGTGCCAGGACGATTCCGAGCCCGACAGCAGTCACCGTTGCCGATAGTCTCACCATGCACATCTTGTACATGGAAAGGGCCTTGCGCATCCTTGTCTCCTGGACAAACGACAAAGTCTGGAAAAAGAAGCATACACCTATGGCATACATTATACCCACCAGCTGGCTATGCCCGAAATAGTTGGCTATCGGATGCGCGCATGCGATGGCCAGCAGGCCGAAAAACAGACCGCACGCACCGTTGAACACAAACACGGTGGAATAGTCCTCACGCGTAGGCGAAAGCTTCTTTATCAGGCCGTCGCTAAGCCCGCAAGATGAAATGTTGTATGCTATCGCCGAAAAAATCCCCACCATTGCCAGCAGGCCGAAATCGAACGGCGTGAGCAGACGCGCAAGGACAATATTCCCGGCGAACGTGACCGCAGTATTCGCCACACGGTCAATCAAAGCCCAGCTATATGCAGTTTTGGCGTCCGCCATCAGCAACCTTACCTATCGTTTCCTTTCATTCTGGCCATAGCCGTAGCCATAGCCCTTCTTTGTCCGCGTCCCGTTGACCACAAGCGAAATCCTTGGCAGACGGTTGTTTTTGGACATATCGTTCACAAATCTCACATCAGAGACACGCGTATAGTCCGCACGCACCACGTATACCGTGACATCCGCAAGCCTTGCAAGCGAGAACGTATCACTCACCATGCCCACCGGCGCAGAATCGATTATAATATAGTCATACATCCCGCGCAGCTGTACGAACATATCGTCCAGGCGCTGTATCTGCAAAAGCTCCGAAGGGTTAGGAGGCACAGGACCTGCCACTATTATATCAAGTTTGGCCTTCAGCGGATCTTTAAGTATAATCTCATCCAGGCTCAGCGAACCGTTCGCCAGATATTGCGTAAGCCCTGTAGACGGGGGCAGGCCAAGATATTCTGCAAGACGCGGATTGCGTATATCCATCCCGACAAGCAGCACACGCTTTCCGAGCAGGGCCAGTGATGCAGCCAGGTTTATGGATATGAACGACTTTCCCTCTCCCGATGACGTAGACGTCATCAGCACCACCTTGTCATCCTTGCCGTTAAGCACAAATTGCAGGTTGGCACGTATCAGGCGGAACAACTCAGCCGTAGATGTCGTGGACGATGGTGTCACCACAAGTGTCTCGCCACTCTTGTCCGTACATACCTCACCTATAACAGGCAGGTCTGTAAGCGGCTCAAGCTCCTCACGTGACGAGAACTTTGTCCGGAACAGCCTGCGTGCATACAGCAGGCATGGCGGTATCATCATGCCCATGAACACCGCTACCAGCAGTATCATCGACTTCGACATGGACACCGGCTTCTGGCGCGTGAACGCCTCGTCGATAATTATACCTTTCGCCACAGAATTGGCAATCATGATAGCCGTCTCCTCTCGCTTCTCAAGCAGATATATGTACAGCTGCTGCTTCATTATCTGCTGGCGCTTCAGCGCCACATACTGCCTTTCCTGTGCAGGTATGCCGCTCAACTTCGCCTCAGCCTTGTCCAACTGGGCCTGCAGCTCGCCCACTATCACATTCTGATTATCGTATGCCTTCGACAATGTGGTTATTATATTATTCCTCATGGCGTCTATCTGCTGGCGCAACTGGCGAAGCATTGCATTCTCTCCCTTTGCGTTAGCCTGAAGCTGCATAAGCTTGAGCACCGTTTCGTTATATGCCGTTATTGCATCTTCCACGCCTTCCATATTGCTTATATACGGGATCATGCTGTACTCATTCCCGGGTGAGGAAAGAAACGACTTGGCCAACCCTAGAATCTCAAGCTGCATCTGCGCGCCGACAAGCTCCCTCGCCGTTGTCGACTTCACCCCCATGTTATATGCAGCCTCAGTCGACACATCCAGTATGCCCTTTGCCTCCTTGTAGTCCTGCACGACAGTCTCGGCAGTGTCAAGGTCCAGGGCAAGCAACCCGATACGCGAATCAAGGAAACGCAACGTCTGTTCCCCCTGTATGTTCTTGTCGGCAACACCACGTTCATTATACTTAGCGATGATATTATTGAGCAACGCCTTGCCGTAATCAGGGATCGGAGTGTTTATACCCAGGGCTATTACATTCGATTTTCGGCTGGCAATGGATGCAGACACCTCTTCGGCCATATCCTCGGCAGCACCATCGTAACTTGAATACGTTATGTCCGTCCTTAACTTCTTGCCTGGGACGAAATACTGCGTGGTGTCCACCACAAATGTACCATAGACGGTCTTCACAGTCACAGGAAACGAAGCGCCCTCTATCTCTGCCAATGTCTTCCTTTTCGCCTTCGCCTCTACCGCCACATGGCCATCCTTGTCGACATTAACCCTGAACACGATGCTTGTCGACAACGTATCAGCCATACCGGCAGGGGCTATTACATCTACAGGATACTTGAAATACTCAACGTGCGACGCAAGCATCCCGTCCTTCACGCGGTGGTAGCGCTCAAGCCCCATATCCCTGGCCACCTCCTTGAACACCGAATGAGACTCTATGAGGAAAATCTCGTCATCGACTGATGCATCCCCGCCGAAAAGGTCGGAAAGGCCGCTGAACGAAGGCAGTCCACCGGTCTCATCCGTGGATATGAGCACATTCGCCTCTACAGAATATTTAGTGGGATGGGTCTTTATGTATACAACGGCTACAAGCCCGCAAAGGGCCACTGAAATAACGAACCAATACCAATGCTTGAGATAATCACGCAATACTGCGCCGAAATCTATGACATCGTTATGTCTTTTTTCCATAATGTGATAATATCGGAATTATTTTACTGTGAGGGCAATTATAAGCGAAGCGATGACCGAGACCGCACTTACTATGGTCGACACCACCGTCAGCTTATAGCTGTTGTTCATGTTATACCTTGAATTGTCCTGGCGAATCTTGTTCGGCTCCACATATATATAGTCATTGGGCTGAAGGTAGAAATATGGAGATGTAAGCACCTCCGATGAGTTCAGGTCAAGCCTTATACGCTCCTGCTTCCCTCCGTTCTCACGTATCAGAAGCACATTTGAGCGTTCTCCGAACTCTGTCATGTCGCCGGCATCAGCCAGAGCGTCAAGCACACTGTACCTTTGGCGCATCACCTTTACCGCTCCCGGTTTCTTCACCTCGCCAAGCACATTGACCCTGAAATTCACAAGCTCCACAATAACCAGCGGGTCTTCCACCGACTGTGATATCCGCTCCGTCAGCATATCGCAAAGCTGCTCGGTGGTCATACCGGCCACATGTATACGGCCCAACTGCGGGAAATTTATCTCTCCGCGCGAATTCACCACAAAAGTCTGCTGTTTGGGGGTAGCCGCCGACTCGTCAAGCTCCTCACGAAGCCCGGGATTGGTCTGGGCCAGGTTGAACGGGGCGGCAGCCGCAGGCTCAAGCGATGTGACAGTGATGAACAGCTCATCATCCGGCGCCAGCTTAGGCAACGGCACAGCCTGCTGCTGCACTTCACTATGCAGCTCATTTATATCCTTGAAATATGTAAGCGGAGATGTCTTATTACTGCATGACGAAGTCAATGCAAGCAATATGGAACAGACAGCCAATATGGCCACCTTCCTCCCATTTTTAACCGGTAAGATGTTCATACGATGTTAACAAGTATAATTTTATCAAACTAATAACGTCTCTCTACACAATAATATTATAATAAATCATAAAAAACTTATCCACACACAACCGCCAGTACAAGAAACATCTTTTATTTCAGCAATGTAGGCACGCATTTATGCAATGAGTATAAAAACAAAACCGTAACTTTGCACCATAATGAAACGTATAGGAATACTCTCTGATACCCACTCATGCTGGGACGACCGGTTTGCCATCCATTTCAAAGACTGCGACGAGATATGGCATGCCGGCGACATCGGGTGCACAGATGTCATACGCCGCCTTGAGGGTGTAGCCCCTGTGGTCCGTGCCGTCCGCGGCAACATCGACCACGGTGAGGTGGCCCGTATGTGCCCCGAATCCCTGTCGTTCAGGATCGAGGGCGTAAATGTATGGATGACCCACATAGGCGGCTATCCCGGCAGGTATGCGCCAGGGGTGATACAACATCTGCGCGGCCTTGGCGTTAATCTTATGGTGACAGGCCACAGCCACATATTGCGCGTCATGTTCGACAGGCAGCTGGACCTCCTCCACATAAATCCGGGGGCGGCAGGCGTCCACGGATGGCAGAAGGAACGCACCCTGATACGCCTTACAATAGATGGCAGCGACATGCGCGACCTTGAAGTGGTACAACTGGGAAAAATAAAGATTTGACACTTATGAGAATACCTGGCAGCAAGACAATACTGGCATTCGCGGCGATAGCCGTAATCGCAACCTCATGCAAGACAACGGAAGCCAACTACAAGGCGGCATATGAACGCGCCGTCGAACGTAAGAACGAAGGTATCGACTCGACAGTCTACGATGCCATACGCCGTGAGGCAAAACCATCGGTAATTGCACTTGACGGCGGGGTACAGCTCCCGCTGGTGACCGAACACGTATCCGTGACACCTGACAATGGCAATACAAGCGTTACCCTTAGGCGGTATTGCATCGTAGTAGGGAAATTCAAGCAGATATTCAACGCACGCTCCATGCGCACACGCCTAGCCAGCTCAGGAAATTACCCGGACGCATTCATAGTGCAGACCCGCGAACCGCTTTACTATGTGATAGCCGCAACGGCAGATACCCCACAGGATGCAGCAGCAGCCCTGCAGAAGGTACGCAACGACCAGACCCTTATGCTACGCGAACCGCTGCCATGGGTGCTGCAGCCGGCTTCATTGGCCAGATAGGGCCTGCACGTAAAAAAAGATTATTTTGCTGTTTCATGGCAATTAGCTACATTTGCATGACTTAACAACAATACACCACCTTATGCTACAATACATCACATGGGCCGCAGACCCGAATATAATAGAATCACCGGTCACAGTCCGGTGGTACGGCCTCATGTTTGCCATCGGTTTCATTATAGGCTACAACATCATAGCTCGCATGTTCCGCCACGAAGGAGCTCCCGAAAAATGGTTGGGCTCACTGTTCCTATGGGTTATGGGCGGCACAATAATCGGCGCCCGCCTGGGACACGTGTTTTTCTACGAATGGGAAAAGTACTCCCAGAATCCTATAGAGATACTATACATCTGGGAAGGTGGACTTGCCAGTCATGGAGGCACTATCGGCGTGATACTGGCGGTGATACTCTTCTCCCTAATCACAACAAAACGTAGCCCGCTATGGACATTCGACCGCCTGGTAGTGCCCATTGCCCTTGTCGGAGGCCTCATCCGCCTCGGCAACCTTTTCAATTCCGAGATATTCGGACATGCCACAGACCTGCCATGGGGATTCATGTTTGTCAACTCCCCGCAATGGCACGCCATGTACGAAGGCCAGGCATGCCACCCCACACAGATCTACGAGGCGACATGCTACTTCGCGCTTTTTGCGCTCCTGATGTGGATGTACTGGAAAAAGAACTCCGAAGAGCGCCCGGGACTCCTGCTTGGAGTATTCTTCATAGGCTGCTTCCTGTCTAGATTCCTTGTCGAATTTGTCAAGAACGACCAGGTGGCATGGGAATCGTCCATGTCCCTTAACATGGGCCAGCTGTTGAGCATCCCTTTCATTCTTGCAGGAATCTTCTTTGTGGCACGCGCCTACACCCGTCCCAGGACTATGCTGCGGTATCCCGACCGTTTTGCCGACACAGGCAACGATAGATAGGCAACATTAAAATTGATTAAATCACATAAACCCGTTAAACGTATTTACGTTTGGCGGGTTATATTTTTATGAGATTTTAACTATTTATCAATGAATGCAAAAAAACAGGTAAAACGCGCCGTGCTGCCCATCGTATATGCCATATTGACGGGATTCCATACGACATACGCATCCTCCCCTGCTCCGGCCGGGAGCTACCTTGAAGCATCCATACAGCAGGAATGGGACGATGACCGGCATTTCGACCCGGGAGGCACTGTAGATGCCGCATGGTGGCGCGGATTCGGAGACCCCACTCTGGACTCCCTCATATCCATCGGGCTGGAGAACAACTATAACGTCTTGATATCCGCAAGGCGCATAACCATCGCCCGCAACGCTCTGAACACCACTCGCGGACAGTATCTCCCGACAATCAGCATGAACGCCGGATGGGAAAAGGAGCAGTCGTCAGGACTGACCGCCGGACGCAACGGGCATGCCGCCTCATTGGACTACTGGCAGGGAAGCATCGATATGAGCTGGGAAATAGATCTGTTCGGACGGATATCAACAGCATCCAAAGCAAAAAAGGCCCAATGGCAGGCCTCAAGGGCTGAATATGCCGGGGTGATGCTGTCGTTGGAAGCCGAGATCGCCACCACCTATGCATCCCTGCGTGCACAGCAGGCACAACTCGCCGTAGCCAGGGAACATTCGCTAAACCAGAAAGAAGTGGTCGGCATGACCGAGGCCCGATATGAAAGCGGACTGGCATCAATGCTGGACGTTACCCAGGCCAGACGCGTCTACTACTCCACAATAGCGTCTATACCGATGCTTGAAAGCCAGATAAAGGCATCGGTGAACGCGTTGGCCGTACTTACAGCCCAAAACCCTCAGCAATTGACTGGACTGGTTTCTTCGCCGTCAGAAATGCCAGGCTGCATACAGATAATATCCACCGGTCTGCCGCTGGACCTTCTCACTCGGCGTCCCGACATAGCGGCAGCCCGTGAACAGATCGATGCAGCAGCAGCCTCGGTAGGCATATCAAAAAAAGAATACCTGCCGTCTTTACGCATCGACGGCTCAATCGGTACTCAGGCCCACAATGCCGGAGACCTTTTCAGCAAACAAAGCTTCACATATTCCGTCGCGCCAACCATATCTTGGACAATATTTGACGGGCTGGGGCGCAAATATGCACTGGCCGATGCACGCGAACAGCTGCAGTCGGCCATAGACAGCTATAACCTCACAGTACTGACAGCAGTAACGGAGACCGACAATGCCATGGACTCGTACCTGGCAAACCTGCAATACATCACATCACTGGAAGAAGTAGTGGAACAATGCAAGAAATCACTGAAACTGGCAATTGACCTGTATAAGCTCAACCTGTCGGCGTTCACCAATGTCGTAGACGCTCAGATGACCTACCTGGCCAACCAGAACACTCTAATTACAGCCCGTCACAACGCCCTCACATCCTTGATAGCCATATATAAGGCTCTCGGAGGAGGATGGGACTACGGTATGCTTTACAAATAAACTTTTACAGTAAAATGACAGCACCTTATTACATATCAGCCATATCGGCCCTGGCAATATTTGCCGGATGCTCCGGTGGGGAGAATAAAGATACCGCCCAAAGCCAGCAACCCACGGTAGACGTAGCATTCCCCGAGACAGACTCCGTAGTCCTCTACAAGACATATCCTGGCCATCTGAGCGCCAACAAAGAAGTCGACCTTGTGGCAAGGGTTGACGGATACCTGACATCTTCACCCTACAAGAGCGGGGCATTGGTAAGGAAAGGACAGGTACTTTTCACGATCGATGACAAACAATACCGTGACGCCGTGACACAGGCACAGGCCGCGCTGGAGACAGCACGTGCCACAAATGCATATGCACGGCAGCATTATGAGGCCGTCCAGAAAGCACTTAAGGCCGATGCCGTATCACAGATGGAAGTGATACAGGCAAAAAGCGCCTATGAGAACAGCAAGGCCCAGATACGCAACGCGGAGGCATCACTGCATTCGGCCCAGACAACACTGGGCTATTGTACCGTCCGCGCCCCGTTTGACGGGCACATCACCGACGGTATATACAACGACGGGGCGTTCCTAGCCGGCGCTGCAAGCCCGGTCGTGCTGGCCACTATATTCGATGACGCCGTAATGACAGCCATATTCTCCATAGAGGACTCCAGATATCTCGACATCATAAACGTAAACCATGACAGCATAGGGGTAGACTTCTCCAGGATGCCTGTCAGGTTCAGTGAGGAACTCCCACACAGCTACACGGCCGACCTTACATACATGTCGCCGTCAGTAAACGCCAATACCGGAACAATGACCATAAAGGCAAAAATCCGTAACGTGCACAACGAGCTAAAAAGCGGGATGTACTTCACTATCGACCTTCCATATGCGACAGATGCACACGCCATACTTGTCAAGGACGCGGCTATAGGCAGCGACCAGAGGGGCAAATACCTGTACGTGGTCAACGATTCATGCAAGGTAGTGTACACACCGGTTGTCACCGGAGGACTGGTGGCCGATACCATGCGTATAGTCACATCCGGCATCGGCCCTGATGACAGGTATATAACCAAAGCCATGCTAAAAGTACGCCCTGGCATGGCGGTCACACCAGTAACCACCAAATAACTACGCAATGTTCTCCCGTTTCTTCATAGACCGCCCAATTTTCGCCACAGTACTGGCCGTGCTGATGATAATAGCCGGACTCGTGACAGTCAAGACCCTGCCTGTGGCACAGTTCCCTGACATCACACCGCCTACCGTCAAGGTGTCGGCCGTATATCCTGGTGCCGATGCCAAAACCGTAGCCGAGACCATCGGCGTGCCCATCGAGGAACAGGTCAACGGGGTAGAAGGCATGATGTACATGAGCAGCAATTGCGGCAGTGACGGCTCATATGGCCTCACCATCACTTTCGAGGTAGGTACAGACCTCGACGAAGCCACTGTCAAGGTGCAGAACCGCATAGCCATGGCTGAATCCCAGTTGCCGTCTGCCGTACAGCAGCAGGGCATATCCGTAATGTCGGAATCCACCAATATAATAATGTTCATCGCCCTCGAAAGCGATGACCCGGACATGTATGACGCGCTATACCTCACCAACTACGCACAGCTCAACATTGTCAACGAGCTTTCACGCCTTGAGGGCGTAGGCGGCGTAAGCGCTTTCGGCGCAGGCGAATACAGCATGCGCATATGGCTAGACCCTGAAATAATGCGCATACGCGACATCACACCGCAGGATGTAACGGAGGCGATACGCTCGCAGAACATGGAAGTGCCGGCCGGCTCTGTAGGCGCTCCCCCTACATCCACTGGCGATCAATTCCAGTTCACCATCACTTCACAAGGCCGACTAAAGACTGCCTCGCAATTCGGAGACATAATAATACGCACTTCCCCCGACGGATCTATCCTCCGCCTCCGCGACATCGCCCGTATAGACCTCGGAAGCGAAAGCTACGGCAACATATCACACGTATCAGGCAAAGAGGCCGGACTGATAGGTGTCTACCAGCTGCCTGGCGCAAATGCCATACAGGTGGCACAGGAGGTAAAGGACAAGCTCAACCACCTTGAACAGTATTTCCCAGAAGGAATACACTACAACATTATCCTGGACACCACAGAATTTGTCGACGCATCAATCGATGAAGTGCTGGTCACCTTTGTAGAGACCACGCTGATAGTGATGCTGATAATACTTATCTTCCTCCAGAACTGGCGTACGGTCATCATACCGATGCTAACTATACCGGTGTCGCTTATCGCCACCTTCGCTGTGATGAAACTGATGGGATTCACATTCAACACCCTCACCCTTTTCGGATTGGTTCTGGCTATCGCAATAGTGGTGGACGATGCTATTGTGGTGGTAGAGGACTGCTCGAGGCTTGTCGACCAGGGTAAGCTCACACCACGCGAAGCCGCAAGAAAGGCGATGGTGGAGCTCCAAGGCCCAGTCATAGGCGAAGTGCTTGTACTGCTGTCAGTGTTCATCCCCACGGCATTCATCAGCGGCATAACCGGCGAACTATACAAGCAATTCGCCCTTACCATAGCCGTATCCACAGCATTCTCCGGATTCAACGCCCTCACATTCACCCCAGCCTTGTGTGCCCTGTTCCTTCGTCCGCGCAGGCAGTCCGGCTTTTTCGTCTACCGCATATTCAATTCCATGTGGTCGCGCACGGAAAACATTTACAACCGTACCGTAGGACATTTCCTGAAACATCCTGCACTGTCGGCCGGTCTGTTCATTGTCATATGCGCCCTGGCGTTCTGGGGATTCTTCAGGTGGCCATCCAGCTATGTGCCGCAAGAGGACATGGGATATTTCCTTTCATCTGTCCAGCTTCCAACAGGGGCATCGCTTGACCGTACTGAAAAGATTGTCAGCGAAGTGCAGGAGCGCATATCAGGAATAGACGGTGTGGCCGATGTCATAAGCATATCGGGGATGTCGTTCCTTGCAGGCGGCTCAGGGAGCAACCTGGGGTCAATGTTCGTAGTCCTTAAACCATGGAACGAACGCGGCAGGGGTGAAAGTGTAGAGGATATCATGGAAAAGGTATCAGAGGCCACCTCCGACATACAGGAGGCCATCATATTCTCAGTCAACCCGCCGGCCATACCGGGACTTGGCATGTCGTCAGGCCTGGAGATGCAGCTACTCGACATAAACAACCTCGGCTCTGCCGCCATGGCCGATGCCGTGGCCCAACTCCAGCAGGCAGCCGCCAAGAACCCGAAAATAAAGTCCGTCACCTCACTGTACCGTGGACAGATGCCGCAATTCTCCATAAATATCGACAGGGAAAGGGCAAAATTGCAGGCACTCACATTAAGTGATATAAACACCACACTCTCAGCATTCATGGGAGGCAGCTACGTCAATGATTTCGTGGATTTCGGACGTACCTACCAGGTGAACATAAGCGCCGATGCAATGGCCCGCGGAAAAATAGATGATGTGCTCGACCTGAGCGTACGCAACGCCAACGGCGACATGGTGCCGTTCGCATCCTTCGCCTCCATAACACCATCGATGGGCGATGCTTCGGTGAGCCGCTACAATATGTACACTACCGCCGCATTGACAGCCACTCCGGCCAAAGGCACAAGCTCGTCAGAGGCTATCAAGGCCATGGAGACACTCGTAAGCTCCACACTGGGCAACAATTATGCCTATGCCTGGACCGGTGAGGCATTCCAGGAGACACAATCAGGCACAACGGTAGCATCAGTGCTGATATTCGCCATAGTGCTGACAATCCTGGTATTGGCAGCCCAATATGAGTCCTGGACAGACCCCTTGGCGGTGGTGCTCGCCATGCCTACCGCCATACTTGGCACTGTCATAGGGTGCATATTCATGGGACAGAGCATCAGCATATATACCCAGATAGGTATAATACTTCTGTTGGGCCTCTCTGCCAAGAACGCCATATTGATTGTGGAATATGCCATAGACTACCGAAAGTCAGGCATGCCTGTCCGTCAGGCGGCACAGGAAGCCGGCCACGTGCGTTTCCGTCCGATAATGATGACCGCCCTGGCCTTCGTCTTCGGTGTAATGCCGATGCTTTTCGCAACAGGGGCAGGAGCGTCAAGCCGTATATCCCTCGGAGCGGCCGTAGTATTCGGCATGGCCGTAAACGCATTGATAGGCACTCTGTTCGTACCGTCGTTCTGGGAAATCCTGCAGAATTTCCGTGAACGCCATCTGTCAGGGCTTTTCAAGGCAGCCGACACCATGCCACAACCAAAGTCACCGCAGGACGACCAACCGCCGAAAACGGTCTGAATCAAAGCCTTATTGTAAACCGTGTCAAGCTGTCACCGGTATCTGTAAATAGGCTGAACCTGAACCCGTGGCGTACAAGGATGTCACTTATGAAAATAAGCCCTATCCCCTGTCCGCCACGCTTGGTGGAATAGAATGGCGTGAACAGGCGCTGCTCCACCTCCGGTGTGATTCCGGCTCCATTGTCGCACACAGTCAAGGTGCGCTTTTCCCCATCAATGCTGATAGTCACAAGGCCGTCCTGACGCCCTGTGGACACAATACTTTCCACCGAATTCTTCACCATGTTCACCAGGCACTGTCCCATTAGCGCCACATCGATAGCGGCCTTGAGCGGGACGCCTGAAACATCTACACGTAAAGCCACCCCATGGACGGTACACAGGCTTTCAAGAAAATTGCGGTTGGCATTCACAAAACCGGTGACATCCGTATCGGCCGGTACTGGCTCAGGAATCTTGGCGGCCTCGGCAAAACGCGTTATGAAATGCCTTAACTGCGCCGTCCGGTCAAGCGTCGTATCCACCACCTCTCGCACGGCATCATCACCGGCACACACCATCGCCATAGTGTCAAGCGTGGCTTCTACGCCGCCCATCGTATTGTTTACCTCATGGACTATCATACGTATGGCCTTCTCATATGCCTCCTTTTCGGCAGCCATCACATCGGCCGTAAGCGTCTCTATAAGATAGAACGGGTGCGCACACCCTTTGTCCATGAACTTGAGCCGCGAACAGCGGTATATGTCGGCCGAATTGAGGCGTACAGTCTCTGTGGAATCAGGGCCCATCACGGCCAGCCTGGCGGCAAGGCGTCCCGGTATTTCAGCAAGCATCCTGCCCATGGGGTCGCATCCGAGCATGGCGCGCGCAGACGGGTTGCACATGTTGACCTCACCACGCATATTTGTGGCCACCACCCCCATCGGCGAGGCCTCAAGGAGCAAGTCAAGGAACGTATTCTGTTCGCGAAGACGCAGGCGCTCGTTCTTGAGCTGCTCCATCATAGGATTGAACACATCTATGATCAGGTCGGCCTCATATTGCCCCACCTTTATCAGCCGGCTTGAAAAGTCCTGTCCGCGGAGCATATCTATACCGTTGGCTATTGAGCGCAACGGGCGCACTACCCTGCTATAGAATATGACCAGGAATACGAGTGCCAACCCCACCAGGGCCTCCACACAGTAGAAAAGCTTGGTGTCGCTGCCAGCATAGAAAAGCAGCAGCCCGCAAAGCACAAGCAGCAGCACCACCAGCAGGTAGAATATATGGTTAAGCCTCATCTCCCCAACCCGTATTTGGCCATCCGCCGGTACAGGGTCTGCCTGGTGACCCCCAGATCGGCAGCGGCCTGCGATAGGTTTCCGTCATGACGCCTCAGGGCATCGGCAACAGCCTGACGCTCGATATTTTCAAGATTGCCCGTAGATTCAGCCCTCAGGACCTCAGGAGGGAGGTCGCAGATATCAATAAGCGGCTTTGAGGCTACAAGCATGGTCCTTTCCACCAAGTTCTTAAGCTCCCTTATGTTACCGGGATACGGCAAGCCTTTCAATATATCCATAGCCCCTGCCGAAAATTTCGGTACTGCAATGGAATTGTCAGACGCAGCACAAGCGGCAAAATACCTGACCAGCTGCGGTATGTCCTCACGCCTCTCCCTAAGCGGCGGCAATGTTACTGTAATCAGGTTTATACGGTAATACAGGTCCTCCCTGAATGTGCGGTTAGCAACCATCTCTTCCAAAGGTGCATTTGTGGCACTGACCACCCTGATATCCACCCTACGCGGGCGGCTGTCGCCAAGCGGCTCAAATGTATGCTCCTGTAGGACGCGCAGCAGTTTCACTTGCGAGGCCATATCCAGGTCGCCTATCTCATCAAGGAATATCGTGCCTCCATCGGCCATCTCAAACCTCCCTACCCTGTCGGATACCGCACCCGTGAACGCACCTTTACGGTGGCCGAACATCTCGCTTTCAAAAAGGGATGTGGACACACCTCCAAGATTCACCTTCACGAACGGGCGCGATGCCCTGCGGCTGTTGCGGTGTATGGCCTCTGCTATAAGTTCCTTTCCCGTACCGTCCTCGCCCAGGACAAGCACTGAAGCGTCGGTGGCTGCTATACGCCCCACCACATCAAGCACACGACGCAACTGCGGGCTATCTCCAATTATTCCCGGATGCAGCTGCTTACCGCTGGCAGGCAAGGCATCATCCCCATGGCTTGCGGACAGTTCCAGAGCGGTATCCACACTCCGCAGCAAGGCCCTATTGTCCCATGGCTTGGTGATGAAATCCATAGCCCCGTAGCGCATGCCTTCGACAGCAAGCGGGATGCTGCCCCATGCCGTTATAAGTATCACCGGCACTTCCGGCATGAGCACCTTAACCTTGCGCAGCAGCTCGAGGCCTTCCTCACCGGAAGTCATGGCCGTAAAATTCATGTCCATGAGAATAAGCCGCGGCGCACACATGCGTACCACGTCCAACGCCTCCTGCGGGCTGCCGACAGCCTTTACATCGTCATGTCCCGAACGTCTCAGCACAAGCGACAGCGATGCCCTTATGGCCTTGTCATCGTCTACTATCAGTATCATAACGGAACAAAGTTAGCAATTTATTTAATGAGCGCGTTAAAATCGGCATCGATATTGGTCCCATGTTCAAAATCCCACAGTGTAAGCGAACGCAACTGGTAATAATAGTACCAGTATCTGAACAGCTGGGATATGTACTCGCTCCGGGCCTCGTCCTTCTTGACCTGCGAATCGTTCAGGTCGAGGGTCGAAATCTTGCCCAACATGAATGTCTGCACATTGGCATCATAGCGGCGTGCCGCAATACCGTCGGCGGCAACCGCGATCTCCACCTGCTGGCGCTGATTGTTGAACCTCTCCACCAGAATAAACAGGTCCTGGCGGAAATCCATGGTCTCCTTGCGCAGGCGCGTTGCCACCACCTCCCGGTTGCTTTCAGCCACCTTCACAGCCCCGCGGCGTTTCCCCCAGTCCAATATCGGTATCTTCACCCCTACTTCCACAACCTGGTTGTCTTTCAGACGACTGTATGAGCCGCTGAAACCCTTGTCTGTTCCAGTATATCCGACCTGGGCATAGAGAGTGATCTGCCTCATGTCGCCCTTGGCCTTGGCCACCTGGTAGTCAGCCTCAAGCTGGCGGCGGCGCAGATTGCGCGAGAATGCATTGTTTGCCATCGCCTTGTCTAGCACATCGCCATATATCATCTCCGGGACATCGACCATAGACGGCAGCACAGGGTCTATCTCCACATCCCCCTCCATGTCAAGGAACGCCCTCAAGGCGAACATGCGCTCTTTATAGGCCGACTGCGCATCGGTAAGCGCCGATTTTGCCTCCAGGCGGTTCAGTTCCAGCTGCAGCAGGTCGTTCTTGCTGATCTGACCCATCTCGCGCTTTGCCTGCGCCACTTCGTACAGCTTTACGGCATTGTCGAAATTCTGCTGCGCCACCGCAACCGATGTCTTGGCCATCAGAAGATTGAAAAATGAATTTATCGCTGCCATGGCCACCTCTTCGGTTGACTGTAGGAACTTAGCCTGTGCCTCACGGTAGCGCACCGGCTCTATCTTCCTGTCCCACTTGAGGGTATTCACCCCGAATATCGGCTGGTCAATAGTTAGCGCCACAGGTACAGACATGAACCTTTGCGCCTTCCCGCCATCGAGCATACGCAGATAGTCCAACGATGTCTCTATCGACAGCCGACCACCCGTAAACGGGATGTTCTGGTCAATGGACAGCTTGCCGTTGAGGCCAAGGTAGTTGTTGCGTATGAACGTGTAGCTTCCGTCTTCCAACTGATATGCGGAATAATTTTTGGTATAGTTGGGCAACGTGCCCTGGAAACTTATCTCTGGCAGCATATCCGCCCTGTATGTCCGGTACTGCCAATAGCTTGTACGCAACTCGTTAAGCGCCACAGACGCATCCACGCTCCTTAGGCGGGCCAGCATTATGGCTTCATCAAGCGTCATATGCCTCGTGCCAGATGCAACGGCAAGCAGGCATACAAGCAACATCAGAAATATACTTATTATACGTTCCTTGTACATATCATTCATCTCTTAAAGCATCCACAGGGTTGACATGGCTTATGCGGCGCGCCGGGATATATATTCCGGCCAGCACTACTGCAAGGACCAGCACCAGCACTATGGATGAAATCACTATAAAATGTATGGTAAAATCAGTGGCCCAATCCCTTGGCAGCACCTCAGTGCTGAACGCAAGGCGCTCCTTGTCGGCCAGGCCGTTATTCATGGCATATTGGAGATAGAGCATACATCCGGTAGCCCATGCCAGTACCGTAATGATGCAGCCTTCCCATAGCATCGACCTTACGATACAGGCAGGACGTGCCCCGAATGACTTCAGTATTCCTGCCTCCCTACTACGCCGTCGGGTCTGCAGCCAGAATATGCCGGTGACCACGAGCGCAAGGCTGAGCAGGAAGAATACCAACAGAGATGTGCCTACCGTGACACTATTGGTAAGGCCCTGCATCTTTTCAAGCTTACGGCCGTTACCGGCCACGGTAGAGACCGAACGGCAATAGAAATTCCCGGCCTTTAGCTCCCGTACAATCCCTTTATCGGATGCGAATGCCCCGGCATCGACCCCATCCTTAAGACGTGCAACCACAGAGAATCTATCCCAACCATATATATACGGCGGTTTTACATACTCATTGCTATAAAATATATACAGGCGGGTGTTCATATAGCCCTTCAGGCGCACATCCTCAACCACACCCCTGATTGTCATTGTGCCATCACATATTTTTTTGCCCACGGCATTCTCCCCGGGAAACAGCCGTCCGGCAAATTCACGGGTGACTATGATGTCACCGCTGGCAAGCGGCATATCATCAAGCTCCTTTACAGACGGACTGCCCGGGACGCTCCTGATACCCAAGGTGGAAAAATAGCTTGTGCCTGGAGCATATGATATCTCTATAGCCTTAGTTGTGTCGGGCTCGATGACATTTCTTATATTCGTACCAGGCTTTTCAGGAGTATAGTAAGTGATTGCCACAGTGGCCGATTCGACCTCAGGGATCTCCTTAACTTTCCCGTAAAGCGCATAATAGTCGCGTTCCATCACAAGCGAATCGGCATTTTCCGGCCTGTATCCGAAGACTTCGGGCCCATATACGGCAAATTCCATCTCCACGAGCCTGTCACGGTCATATCCGTAAGAGCGCGTGGCATCGTAAAGGCGCACAACTACAGGGTCAATGACAATCCAGCCTATGATCACCACCATCACAAGTTCGGCAAACAGCCAGACATTATTGTGCCGGCGCGCCCAAAGATTCTTAACAGCCAGTCTAAACATATTTCAACGATGTTCATTAAGCGATTTTACAATTGGGTGGCGCAATGACCACCATGCAGGGATATATGATGATAAAAGGTTCAATATCAATGTGACCCCGAGGGCTATGGCAAATATTCCGGGCGCGAAGAACGTTTCCATGGACAACTGTGTGTCACTGCCAATCTCCATATCGGGATCAATGAGGCTGAACACGACATCACGCGCCACATATACCAGTACCCATGATACTACAAGCCCGATGGCCGCGCCTATCATTGTGAGCAGGAAATTCTCTACAAGCACCTGCCACAACAGCCCTGAGCGTTGCGCTCCGAACGACTTGCGTATGCCCATCTCGCCACGCCGCTGCTCCATGCGCCCGATAATCATACCGGATAGGTTCATTGCCGGAATAAAAAGCAGTACGGCCGCGACAATCACATAGTATCCCAGGTAGCGCCCGGAAGAACCACTGTCATCATCGTCGTCCGACATGCTCAAAGAGGGGACAAATGTGTGTTCATAGTGCGACCTGGGCTGGCCGAACAGGTTTATTTTCAGATTGATGCCCTCATTTTTAATTTCTACAGGGCGCTTCAACACCTCAAGTTCGCCGTTCATCTGTTCCCATGTGACGCCTTCTTTCGGTATCAGTACCGCCTTGTATCCCCCGACCAGAAATAGAGGTCCTTCGCTGACATTGTGCCGGGCGCTGTATATGTCGGCATAGCTGTCCATGAACGATGATGCCGAACGCACTACACCGGATATGGTATACGGTTCATAGTCAATATATATTTCCCGGCCAGCGATTCCTTCTGCCGAGCCGAACATCTTACGGGCGAAGTTGTCGGCAACCACGACCTTGGGCAAAGACTCCCCGACATCGGCTGACGTATAGGGTGAGCCTTCCGTGAACACGAAATCATACACACGGAAAAAGCCAGCATCCGTGCCCTTCACTTCTGCGTCATATGAATCAAGGCCGCCACCGGCCCTCACCTCCATAGTAGAATTGTCGGTCATTGCTGTGTAATAGTCGACAGTCTTCATTGAGTCGATCCAGTTTTCAAGATCCCACTTTGACAGTCCCCACCAGTTGAACCCGCGGTCGTAGCGCACGGATATGTCGGTGACATACATCATACGGCCACGCTTAAGCTCGGGGTATACCGGCGAGAGCCTGGCATACAGCATGATGGATAGGACCATGACAGTAGAGACCGACAGGGCGACCCCCACTATATATAGGGATGAGTACAGACGCTCGTTGCCGATCTCTGCCCACGACTGTCTGATATGCCTTATTATTGCCATAATGAAATTTATTTACTATGTGTGTTGTCATTCGTTACGGATAGCATCGACAGGGTTGACACGGCTTATGCCACGTGCGGGGATATATATGCCTGCCACTACCACAATGAGGACCAGCGCAAGCAGGATGGCCGATATCACGGTGAAATGGGTGCTGAAATCCGAGGCCCAGTCATTTGGCATCATGCCGAATGTGTTACGCATCTTGTCAGCCAGGCCTTCCTTCATAGCATATTGCAGGTAGATTGTACATCCTACAGCCCATGTAATCAGGGCCATCACCACCCCTTCAAGGACCATTGACAACACAATATATGACGGGCGTGCCCCAAATGCCTTCATTACCCCTGCCTCGAAGGACCGGCGGCCGGTCTGAAGCCAGAACGTGCCGAACACGCCCAGCATAAGGCAGGCAAGGAAAAATACTACCAGTGATATCCCGATATTCCGTGAAGATATCTTTCCGGACTGGACAAGGCGTGAGTATATAAGGTCGCTGTAGGTCTGTATCTTCTCAGCATATAGGTTTCCGTGCGCCACAGTGGCCATCCATTCGAGGTCGGAGGCCACGTCTGAGGGTTCGACCCCTGGCCGTACGCGGGCTACCACCGCAAAACGGGAGTTCCATTCGTCTTCACGCCGCAGCACAATAAATGCCAGCGACGGGTCTGGAATATGGCTCTTGAGCTTAACATCGGTGACCACCCCGACTATCCGCGGAGTCCATCCGTCGTCATATAGCAAGACCTTGCCGGCTGCATTCTCCCCGGGATAGAGCCTTTCAGCTACAGACTCAGTCACAATGAAGTCATCGCCGTAACTGTATGACGCAGACTCCAATTCGGCGGCCGCTGGTGATGACGGCAAAGGCCTTATCCCATATGTGGAGAAGAACGGTGTGCCCTGATAGAAGCAACCCAATGAGACCAGAAGCGTGTCGTGTGGAGAAGCGAGCGACTGGAGGTATGTATCACTGGCCTCGGGATAAAGCCCATCCGGTACAGCCGCGACGGATTCTATGTCGGGACGGGAGGCGACAATGCCGATGATGCGGCGGTATGATTCCATCATTGATGCAGAGTCGGCCATTTCCTGGCGGTATTCACCGGAAGTAGACGGCATTGGGGCTACGTTGATAACCACCAATGAGCCGGAATCGTAACCGACAGGACGTGTCGAGTCCCATATCTCGACTGCGACAGGATCAATAAGCAGCCATCCTACAAAGGTGACGGCTATAAGTTCTACAAACAGCCACCCGTTGACCCGACGGCGCGCCCAGAGGTTCTTAAAAGCTAGCTTTAGCATTACCTTCTTTCGTTTAGAGATTTGACAATAGGATGACGCAGGCTCAACCATGCAGGTATCAATGAAGACATTATGTTGAGCAACAAGGCTGTACATAACGCTATACAGAAGACTGCCAGCGATATCAGTATAGAGAAGTCAAGTGAGGCTCGGGTACGAAGGTCGTTGTCGGAGAGATATTCGTCCATGAAGTTGAATATCCAGTCGTAATTAAGGTAAAGTATGCCCCATGCCACTGCCAGACCTATGGCCGCACCAATCAGTGTGAGCAGGAGATTCTCGACCAGCACCTGCCATAGAAGCAGCCCGCGCTTTGCTCCGAACGACTTACGTATGGCCATTTCATGTCGGCGGCGGTCCATGCGCCCGACAATCATTCCGCAGAGGTTCAACGCCGGGACAAACAGGAGCACCAATGCAACGAGCATATAGAATGACAGGAAACGCGTCTTACCGTCGTCCTCGCCTGGCCAGGAACGGAATGAGTCATCGTAGTGGGATATGGGCTGACCGTATGTCTTAATGAAGACGCCTTCGCCCAATGAACTGGCGCCGGCACGCGCGGCGCGGTCAAACTGCGAGGAAATCCAGCTTTCATCTGCACCGGGCTTCCTTACCAGCACGACTTGGTATCCATAGAGATATGTATAGCGGGTAGAGTCGTATCCCTTATAGAATGTGTATGGTACAAATACCTGGGCGTTGCTCCGCGACATGGCAGACGAGGCCTCCCTCACCACACCGACGATACGGAACTTGTTTGTATCCATATCCACTTCCTTGCCCATGGCATCATCGACATTGCCGTAAAGCTCAATGGCCATGCGGTCGGAGACTACTGCACAGGGACGTCCGGCCTCAAAGTCGGCGTATGTGAACGGAGTGCCCGCGATGAAGTCGAATCCATATACCTTAAAGAAATTGGCGTCAGTGGCGAGCGCCTTCACCTGTATCCGCCCACGGCCTGACGGCAGCTTAACTATGCCAGAGATGTTGTCCGATATCACCACGGTATAGCATTCTATGCCTTCCAAGGGTGCTATGAACTCATTTACGGCATTGAGTGAAAGTCCGCTCTGGCTGGTGCTAGTGGAATCGCCCACAGTGAGGGTTGACACATACATGGTACGGTCGCGGTTGATCTCGGGATATACAGGTGCCAACCGGACGTAGAGCACTATCGACAACACCATCACGGTGGTAATCGACAGCGCCACGCCGGCGACATAGAGCGCTGTGTAGAGGCGCTCGGAGCGTATAAGCTCCCATGATTGTCTTATATACTTCCTAATCATTTCTGTGCCTGGAGATTTTGCTTATTCAACCTGGCGTCCGTCGAAGAAACGGATTATGCGGTCGGTCTTCACTGCCTGGGACTCATTGTGTGTAACCATGACTATGGTGCGCCCATCGTCCTTGTTCAACCCATGGAGTATGTCCATTATCTCCTGCCCCATCTTTGAGTCGAGGTTGCCGGTAGGCTCGTCGGCTAGGATTATGCCAGGATTCCCGACGATGGCACGAGCAATGGCGACACGCTGGCACTGACCACCGGAAAGCTGCGACGGATAGTGCTTCATGCGGTGGCTCAGGCCTACCCTTTCGAGCACTTCGCGTGCAAGGCGTCGGCGCTCACGGGAGCTGATGCTCCGGTATAGCAAGGGGACTTCCACGTTGTCAATGACGTTGATAGAGTTGATCAGGTGGAAGCTCTGGAACACGAAACCGAGGTTTGCGTTGCGGAAGGCGGCAAGACGCCTGTCGGAAATTCCGTCAAGGTTTGTGCCCGCTATCTCGATTGTTCCTGTAGTGGGCTTGTCGAGCAGGCCGATAATGTTGAGCAATGTGGACTTTCCGCATCCGGAAGGGCCCATTATACTCATGAATTCCCCTTTGCCGACTTCGAGGTTGACATTTTCGAGAGCCTGTGTCTCGATTTCTTTGGTGCGGTAGGTCTTGCTGACACCGCTCAGACGGATGATTGATGACATTGATTGTATGGTTTTATTATTTGTTTCTAATTCAAGCCTATTCCTCGCGCAGGGCTTCTATGGGAGCAACCCGTGATATGCCGCGTGCGAGCTTAGCATAGAGCATCATGGACAAGGCCATGACTGGCGGAGATAGTTGAGCATCATTTCAGTTTTATTGACGGGGATGTTACGTATTTGCTCATATTCCCTGTCACTATCCTTTCACCGGGGTCTAGCCCTGATGTGACTTCAATACGGTCGTAGTTGCATCCTCCCAGCCCGACAGTGCGCCTGACCAGTTCGCTGCCGTCGGGGCTGACTACGAATATGTCGTAGTTTCCCGGGCCGATGTAGGACGGTATGACAGGGATGCGTACGGCGTCCTCGATCACGTCCCACATAACATGGACGTCGGCCTTGAGTCCAGACCTCAGGCGAGGGTCGTTGTCATTGTCGAGAGCAACGGAGAATGTTATCATCCCTCCGGTTGACTGTGGTGTGACATTGGTGACGATGCCCGGTATCCCGGTGCGCCCGACCTTTACGATGGCCCTTGCCCCGGGGCGTATCTTTTCGGCCTGCGTGTCGGATATCTGGCTTTCGACCTTGAAGTGGTCGAGGTCGGCTATTGTGGCCACATGGGCGCCTTCGGCCACAGGCTGTCCGATGCCTGCGTTGAGGACGGTGAGTGTGGCCCTGCGCGTGGCCCGTATCTGTGCATCGGCCAGCACCTGTGTCTGCAGGGAGAGGTTTTTGCGTGATATGCTCAGTTCCAGGTCCTTGGCTTCCAGAGTTGCCTTGGCCGAATTGCGTGAGTTCTCAAGCTGCCTCTTGAGCTGCTCCAGTTCGAGGGTGGATGTACGGTGTTTCAGCGTCGCTTCCTTTACGCGGTCGCCTGTGCCTGTGCCGAGGCTGTCGAGATATATCTCGTTTGCCAATTCCACGGCCAGCTGGCTCACTTCCATCTCTTTGACCCGTATGCGCATCTCCAGGTCAGTGAGTGTGGTAGTGGCGGAAAGGCGTAACTGCTCGCGTTCAAGGTTTTTCATGCCTTGCTGGTCGATGAGCTTGTCGAGTTCGGCCTGTGTGGTGGTGAGGTCGAGACGTAAGATGGGCGTGCCGATGTTTACGGTGTCCCCTGCCTTAAGGTACACTTCTTTTATCCGTGATGATATGGGTGATGTTATCACTTCTTCAAATGCGGGTACAATGCGCCCTGTCGATGCTACGGTGGTCTCAATAGTGCCACGGTCGACGTCCGCGAAGGTGAGGTCGGAGGCTTTGAGGGCAGTACGTGCCAATGTGCTTACTGCCAGCACGGCCACTGCTATGGCTACTATTATAGCCCCTGTTATTGTCCAACGGCGTATCTGCTCGCGCCGTATCTGCTGTTTGGGTATCTGTCTATCCATGTTCCGGCATAATGTAATGGTTACGTAGAATATGAAGCATTTTGTGTGCCAAAGCACTATGTAACTATACATCAAAGGATTACATTTTACATGGGTGTACGGATACGGACAGTTTGTGTACGGTTTTTTCCAACGATGTCAATGTTCTCTTTCTGCCTGGATTTCTGACGTCCCTTTCCAAAGGGGGCGTGCGGGTGATGCTCCGGGTGCATCTTTGGGGCGGGACGCGTTCGCCTGTGCGTCCCTGGCGGCTTTCTTAAGGCTGCCTGTCCCGGGAAACGGCCGTGCTCCGGGCGGGCGCGGGCCGTATACCGGCTTGTGCGGGGGCTTGCCAAAGGCCCGCCGCGTCGGGGCGCTTTCGCCGGCGCGCCCCGGGAGGAGTTGTAAGGTCCTCCCCTTCGGATCTCTCGCCTCCCTTGCTCCGGTCGTGGTGCGGACTTATTGGTGTTGCCGCTGCCATCTTGGCCGTGTTTGGGTGGTTTGATGTTGCAAATATACAACATTTAAAATGCACTTGTCAAGTATTTATGCAATTATTTTTACAACTATTTTTTATTTTGTTGCTGGTTAGGGGGATGGAGAATGTTAATTTTACAATTTTTTGGAGGGGTTTGTGGTTTCCTTGTTGGCTTCAATCGGCGTCCTCCAGACGCCAGGGCCTGAGGGTTTGGTTTTCCCGGCACACCTGCGGTGTACCGGGTTACTAGAAATCGGCGTCTTTCAGACGCCAATGACTGATGGTTTGGCTTCGCGGGAACACCTGATGGGGTCTCCGGTTACTAGGAATCGGTGGCTGGATGACGCCTGCCTGATGAATGGGATTGCCGGGATGGGGTGATTTGACTGGCTTGCTGGTGATGCTTTGTCGATTAAATCGGTGGCTTGCTGACGCCTTGGTTGTGATGGGGGCTTGGCACTTGGATGCGCGCGCTGGCGCGCCGGGGATGGCGGTGGATATATATAAAACACCTGGGAATGCTTGCAATGGCCTTCCCAGGTGTTGGTATGATGCGGCTTGTGCCGCTGTATCCTTATTCTATCTTATCGGGGTTGTGGGGTATATGTCGGCCTCGCTGTGGGGTATGGCCTTTATAAGTGTACCGTCTGTGGCATAGTAGATATCCATGTCGGTCTCGCCTTTCTTTTCTACTTCAAATACGTAGAATTCGATGTCTTGGCGTTCATAGAAGTCTATGTCGTCCAGTGTCCATGTGCCGTATTGTCCGTTTGCAAAGGCGTCGCCAACCACTCCGGGGACGAAGAACAGGTTTTTTCCGTAGTCGGTCTGTGTCATGCACCAGTTTGCGTCACGGTCGAACCAGACGTCTGTTTCCTGGAAATTATGGTCGAATTCGGCTACCATGTACTGTGATTTTGTCTCCCATTTTACATTCTTGGCATCGGGATACTTTTGTTTGAGCGCCTCGACAAATGCTTCAGATACTGTTTTTGGGTCGTCGTTGTCATCGCATGACTGGATTGCAAATGCCCCGAAAAAAGCCAGGAGCATGAACATGATCTTTTTTTTCATTGTAGTTTATATAAATTTGTCCAACTTCATATGTAACGTATTCCAGCGGTATTTTGTTCTGTGGCCACACGTTTTTTTTATGCAGGACGGGACAAGGCTTTTGGAAAGCCTCGTCCCGTCCTATGTATCTATAACAGGCCTGCCAATGGCCGCCTGTTTACTTTGAAGCCTCAATGGAGTCCTTACGGAACTGCTTCATAAGCTTTTCCAACTCAAGGGAGGCTTTGCGTGCACGCGCGCCTGCGGCCTTGTTGCCACTTTCAACCTGAGAATTGGCATCTTTTGCGAATGTTTCGTAAAGAGATGCGATCTTTTCTACTAATTCTTTCATCTGAATCTGTTTAATATTGATTAATGGATATTTTCCGACATTGGGGTTTATGGCACAAAAATAATAAAATAAATCACCAAATGCAAGACAATCACCCGTTTTAGATGTGTCAAGGCTTTTTTTGTGATATTTTTATGCGGGTCACTTTATTTTACCGCCTTTGAGCCCTCCTCCAAGTGAAAAAATATTCTGATCGTATGACACTGTCTTTTTGCCTTGCTGGCGCTTCCGTTTCAGTGCCAACGCCACCAGGCGCTCCATAAGGCTGTCGAACGGGATGCCTGTGGCTTCCCATAAATAGAATGACAATGAGCCGGGGATGGTGTTTATCTCGTTTACATATATTTCTCCGCAGGAGCGGTCGAGAATGAAGTCGATACGGCTTACGCCATGGCATGACAGCACCCGGAATGTCTCTCCGGCAAGGAACTGTATGCGTCTGGTGACTTCGGCCGGAAGCTCTGCGGGAATCCTTTTCTGCGCAGACTGCATGCCTTTAGCGCCTTTTGTGCCTCCCATATATTTATCTGTGTAGGAAAGTATCTCGCCGCTCTTTATGGGTTCTTCTAGCACCGAGGCCTGGTATTCGTCACAGTCGCCGAGCACGGAACAGTTGATTTCCTGAAGGTCGTCGACCATGTGTTCCACGATAAGCCTTGCCGAATAGCGTCCGGCGTCGTTGATGCGTCCGATAAGCTGCTCGCGGTTGCGTGCGCGCCCGATGCCTACGCTTGAGCCGAGGTTGGCAGGCTTCACTATTACGGGATATCCCAGGCGTGATTCTATGGACGATATTATATCGTCGCGCTTTGCTGACCATTCGCGGTCGGTGAACCAGGTGTAGTCCACCACGGGTACGCCGTTGGCCTGCAGTATCATTTTCATGGTGATCTTGTCCATGCCGTTGGCCGATGCAAGGACATCGCATCCGGCATATGGTATGCCTATTGTCTGCAGGAGGCCTTCAAAGATGCCGTCCTCGACATTTGAGCCATGAAGCACGGGTATCACCACGTCCAATGTGGCATATACGTCTGTCCCGAATATGGGTTTCTTTACCTTATATATATTGTAGTCGCCGTATATCGGGCGCATGTACACTTCCTGGCATCTGGCCAACAGTGCGGGGACATCGCGGTAGTTGGCGACATCGAAGAGTGCATCGCCGCTGTAATAGTGTCCCTGCTTGGTTATATATACGGGTATGACTTCGTATTTTTCCCTGTTGATGGCGTGCATGGCCTGTGATGCCGATATCACTGAAATCTCATGTTCGGTGGAACGGCCGCCGAAAAATACGCCTATTCTTGTTTTCATTATATATATGGGTTTATATAGTATGGTTTATTCCGGGTTACTTGAATGTGTCGGGGAGGTCGTTTTCATAAAGCACGGTATCTCCCGGGGCGACTACCGAAGACAGCATCTGCTGGGCGTGGGTGAATGTGGCCGCTTCCATTATATTACCTTCGGGGAGGATGCCTTCGGCGCGGATGCCTCCGGCCAATGCCTCCCTGTTGTATTCCCCGACAATGATGGCTATGTCGGCGCAATGTGCGATGGTGCGTCCCAATTCCATATTAAGGTCGTTCTGCCTGTCGCCAAGCTCTATCATGCCTGGGGTTATGACAATCCGTTTGCCTGTGTCCATCATTTTCAATACTTCCAGGGCCATCTTTGAGCCTGCAGGGTTGCTGTTGAACGCGTCGTCGATAATGGTGACGCCGGCAGGGGTACGTTTCATGCTCAAACGGTGCTCCACGGGCTCTATCCTGTCCACGGCGTAGCTTATCTCCCCAGCCGTGACGCCAAGGCGTATGGCCACGATGACTGCGGCAAGCAGGTTTGATATGTTGCATTCGCCCACGAGGCGTGTATGCAGCTTGAGGGTGAAGCCGTCAGGTCCTTTGACGGTGAAATCCGTCCCGGTAGGGGCGTATACGATATCCGTAGCCACGTAGTCGGCGCCGCCGGAGGCCGATATGGCGTAGCGTACCGCTTCCGCATTCTCCACAGTCCTGCCGGATATGTATGGGAAATCGTCATTGAGGACTGCCAGGCCGCCTGCGGGGAGTGAGTCGACAAGTTCAAATTTGGTGGCCTGGACGTTCTCTATGCTCTTGAAAGACTCGAGATGCTGCTCGCCGACAGCCGTTATTATGCCGATGCCAGGATGCACCAGGTCACAGATCTCCTTTATGTCACCGCGCTGCTTTGCGCCCATCTCTACAATGAATACTTCGTGGTATGGCTTGAGGTATTCGCGTACGGTGCGTATGACGCCCATTGTGGTGTTGTAGCTTCCCGGGGTCATCAGGACATCAAAATGTTCGGACAGTATCGTTTCGAGATAGTGTTTGGTGCTTGTCTTTCCGTAGCTTCCGGTGATGCCGATGACCTTAAGGCCTGGCATTGCCTGAAGCCGACGTTCGGCGTCGCGGTAGTAGTGCCTGTTTATATGTCTCTCGACCGGTGAGAGCAGCCAGCATGCCGCAATGGTAATTATGTGGGATGCACAGTACATGCCGACTGACGCTACGGCAATCACATACCATATGTTGTCCCATTTATAGAGCAATGTGATTGCCAATATGACCGCCAATGAGAGCAACGCTCCAACGGCACGTATGCGTATGGCCCGCTGTGTAAAGACAAGGGGCTTTTTGTACCTTCGCCTGCGCAGGGCTATGAACTGCACCAGCGAAAACAGGGCCATGGCGGCGGCGACAATCCAATCCATGCTGAATGTGGCCATCGAAAGCAGGAACAGCGCCATTGCAATAAGCCGGGGGAAGGCTGTGGTGTCGCCACTGGTACGCAACCATTTGATGTACCGGTCTATGCGGTATGAATTCTGTTGAAGCATCATAAGGTCGCGCTTCAACTCCACTACCAGGAGTTCAAGGGCAAAGACGCCCGCTACAAGAGTGAGCAAAAAATAGCAAAATTGAATAGTGTCCATCTATGTTCAGCTGTTGATAAAGCTTTTCAGCACTGAGCCGAAAAGGTATGGATTGTCCAGGAATGAGTAGTGCCCGCAGCCCGGGAATGATACAAGCCCGGCATCGGGAATCAATCTCTCCATCTTTTTTGCATCAGACAGTGGCGTGGCGGTGTCGTCCTCTCCCCATATCAGCAATGTAGGGGCTTTGATGGACGGCATCACGTGGCAAAGGTCCTCGTTGACGACACGCGAAAGGATACGCCTCATCATCGGCGACGCGTTGTTGTAGTCGCTAGATCCGCGGGCCGCACGCATGCGTTCGATCCTTGCCTGCGATCTTTCCTGTCCGAGCACAAGACGGTAGAATGCCTTGCCAAGCTTGTAGCTATATACCTTAATATAATAGCTTGCCTTGCGTCTGGGCTTCACGCCTGCCGCATCGACAAGTATGAGCTTGCTGACACCGCTATTGCGCGAAGCATAGAGCAGGCCTACGCGGCCTCCGAATGAATGGCCGAGGAGAACAGGGTGCATGATGCCCTCTGCGGCCACAAATTTCTCGATAAGCCTTGTGTATTGTTCGACACCCCACACTTCACCGGGCTCACTGGATTTTCCGAATCCGGGGAAATCGACATTATATACGGTGTGGCTTGCGGCGGCGATGCGCTCTATGGATGCAAGTGTAGAGGAATCGCAGCCCCATCCGTGCATCAATACCATCGCCGGGCCTGAGCCGCTGACCGTGTAGTGGAATTCCAATCCGTCTATGTCGATATATTTATCCATGTTGATGTTGCGTGGAGATGACATGTCAAATTATAGTCGCGCAAAGTTACAAAAAATTTGTATAGCTTGGAGAGTTTTGTTATTTTTGTCGTTTGAATTAACCAATGGAACAGCTGTTCTACATATTACCACGCGGCCTTGCAATCGGCATCCTCATATCAGCCCCAATGGGACCGATAGGGATGTTCGTGATACAACGCACACTAAGCAAGGGGCGGTGGCCGGCTTTTTTTTCGGGAGCCGGTGCAGCTGTATCAGACCTGATCTATTGCCTGCTGACCGGCCTCGGCCTAAGCTTCGTGACTGATTTCATTGAAGCGCACCAGAGCCTGCTGCAGGTGATAGGCGGCGCTGTGCTGGCGGCCTTCGGCATCTACCTTTTCCGGAAGAACCCGACCCGCGCGCTAAAGCCTGCTGTGGCCGGGGCGAACAATTTCTGGAAGGATATAGTGACTGGGTTCGCCCTTACTTTCTCCAATCCTTTGATATTGTTCTTTATAATCGGGCTTTTCGCAAGGTTCAACTTCATATTGCCTGAATTCCTGCCATATCACTATATCACCGCATACCTGTCGATATTCATAGGCGCATTGATATGGTGGTATCTGGTGACGCTGTTTGTAAACGCAGTGCGGTCCAGATTCAATGTCAGGTCGTTATGGCTTGTCAACCGTATAATAGGCGGGGTGCTTATCATAATGGCTGTCTTCGGAATAATCCTTGCAGTGAAAGAGTACGTGCACAGCGTATAACAAAATACCCAAATATACCAATATGGAAAATCCTGTCTATCCTGCTCCAATACATATACCGTATATACCGGAACTTGACTCCCTCCTTGAGTCTTCGGACCAGGAGGCGATAATCAATATGCTTGACCAAAACGGCGAGCGCCGTACTATAGGAAGCCTTAACTGGGAAAAGGAATACCCTTACCGCCCGCTGGCAGCGGTGATAGCCGCACATAGCGGCAACGCGCTGTATCTGGACTTCTTCGTGCGCTGCAACTACCTGCGCGCCGAGAATTATGAGGACCAGTCGCCGGTGAGCGAGGATTCGTGCGTAGAGTTTTTTGTATCGCCTACTTGTGACAGCCATTATTGGAACTTTGAGTTCAATTGTATCGGTACGGCGAATGCGTCGCACCGGTATGAACGCCCGAAGCCTACAAGGCTCACCCCTGAGGAACTGGCCAGGATAAGGCGTTTCCCTTCATGCGGTACGCGTCCGTTCTGCGAACTTGAGGGGCTGTTCACCTGGAACCTGCTGGTGGTGATACCCCTGGATCTTATCAATGTGAGGTTCGATGGGCAACCGATTGAGATGAAAGGCAATTTCTATAAATGCGCATCGGCGACATCGGCCCCGCACTATCTGAGCTGGAATCCGATAATATCCCCTACCCCGGATTTCCACCGGCCATCGGATTTCGGGTCGATAATACTGGATGTATAACCGCCTGCACGGCAAAAGTGTCTTACACCGAGTGTTATGGAGCTTACTAGTGACCATGATTCATGTGTGATCCTGGCCGACCTTCTCGCCCACCACGGCGTGAAGCATGTGGTGGTGTCGCCCGGCTCGCGCAACGCGCCGTTGGCTGTCGCCGTCAACAGGCAGGGGGCTTTCGATATAAAGGTAATAATCGATGAGCGGAGCGCGGCATTCGCGGCTTTGGGGATGGCGTCAATATCGGGGCTGCCTACCGCCCTGATATGCACATCAGGGACTGCCTTGCTGAACTATGCACCTGCCGTTGCCGAAGCTTATTACCGCCAGATACCCCTGATTGTGATAAGCGCCGACCGCCCCCAGGAATGGATAGACCAGGATGACAGCCAGACCATACGGCAGTTCAGGGCTCTGGACAATATTGTGAAGAACAGCTATGACCTGCCTGCCTTCACTTCGACGGACAACCTGAGATGGCTTGTGAACCGTACGATAAACGATGCCATCCTCTGCGCCACAGAACCTCACCGCGGGCCTGTGCATATCAATATACAGATCGATGAGCCTCTCGGCGGCCTTAAGAAGCCTGATTGTGCCACCCCGCGTACGATATCCACAATCAGGCCAACCGGGACTCTCACCACGGCCGCTGCTAGGGAACTGGGACGCGAGCTTGCATCGCCCATGCGCGTTATGGTCATAGCCGGTTTTGGCGTGCCTTCAAAAAGGCTGTCGCTGGCCATACAAAAGCTTTGCACGCTGCCCAATGTAGCGGTACTGACCGAGGCCCAGAGCAATGTACATGCCACAGGGACGATACCACATATAGATACTGTCCTGAGCGCACTGCCGAGCGAACGGCTATGCAGCCTGCGCCCTGATGTGGTGCTTACATTCGGAGGCTCTATCCTGTCGAGGATGGTAAAGGCCTATCTGCGTGCATGCCCGGACCTGCGGCATTGGCACGTGGGCATCAATGACCATTCGATAGACTGCTTCCAGGCTTTGGAGCGCAGGATAGAGATGGATCCGGAGTTGTTTTTCGGCCAACTGGCGTCTGCGATGTCGCCGCACAGGAGCGGATGCGGATATGCCATGGAATGGCATAGGGCTGCGGAAGAGGCGCTAAAGGCCAAGGATGGATTTACTGCCAGCGCACCATGGTCGGACTTGCGTGCGATGAAGGCTGTAATGGAGTCCGTCCCCAAAGGATGCAACCTACAGCTCAGCAACGGGACGGCCGTAAGGTACGCCCAGCTTTTCCCTCACGGCAACATCCACCGAATCGACTGCAACCGCGGCGTAAGCGGCATTGACGGGTGCACCTCTACCGCCATCGGCGCGGCCATGGCATATACGGGAAAGACTTTGCTGGTGACAGGGGATATGAGCGCACAGTATGACCTCGGTGGCTTAGCGATGCCCGATATACCTTCCAGCATGAAAATAATAGTGCTCAACAACGGCGGGGGCGGCATATTCAGGTTCATAAAATCCACCTCCTCCCTCGATGAACTCGAGCGGTTCTTTGTAGGTGATGTAAGGCTTCCACTACGCCAGCTGGCCGAGGGGTTCGGATTCAGATATTATGAGGTGGACTCCGAATCAGGCTTCGGCAACTGCATAAACGATTTCTACAGCGACGATACGCGTCCTGCACTGATGAACATAATTACACCCGGCGAAGTAAGCGCCAAGGTGCTAACCGGATATTTCAACATAAAAATATAATATTCAGACCATGCGCAATTGGACCACCATCAAGGAATACACGGATATCCTCTTTGAACAGTTTGAGGGTATCGCTAAAATAACAATCAACCGTCCGGAGGTGTATAACGCTTTCCGGCCACAGACCAATACTGAGATACTGGACGCCCTGGCCTATTGCCGGGAATGCAGCGATGTAAGGGTGATAGTGCTTACAGGGGCAGGCGACAAGGCTTTCTGCTCGGGCGGAGACCAACACTACAAGACACGCGGAGGCTACAGCGACCAGGCCGGAATACCTAGACTGAACGTACTGGACATCCACCGTGTGATACGTTCGATACCAAAACCGGTAATAGCCATGGTCAACGGATATGCCATCGGCGGCGGAAACGTGCTTAATGTGGTGTGCGACCTTTCGATTGCCTCCGAGAATGCCCGTTTCGGCCAGACCGGGCCAAAAGTGGGAAGTTTTGATGCCGGATTCGGCGCAAGCTACCTGGCCCGTTGCGTAGGTCAGAAGAAAGCCCGTGAAATATGGTATCTGTGCCGTCAATATACGGCTGCAGAGGCCCTTGAAATGGGCATGGTGAATGCGGTAGTGCCGTTTGACAGGCTTGAGGATGAAGTAGTGGAATGGTGCATGACCATAATGAAGCGCAGTCCGTTCGCAATACGCATGATAAAGCGTGGCCTTAACGCCGAGCTTGACGGCCAGGCAGGAATCATGGAGCTCGCCGGGGATGCCACCCTTATGTATTACCTGATGGATGAAGCACAGGAGGGTAAAAACGCATTCCTGGAAAAGCGCGACCCTGATTTTGACCAATATCCGATGTTCCCCTAAACATAGGCGTAGACAAGGTCATGCTGCAAGCTGCATATGCCCCATACCGACTGGCACTGCGTTTCGAGGCCCGGACGTCACGCGCCATAATGCATCACAAGGATACATATTTCATAAAAATATGGGATGATTCCGAGCCTGAGATAGCAGGGATCGGAGAGTGTGCACTGTTCCGCGGGCTTTCCGCAGATGATGTGCCTGACTATGAGTCAAGGCTGTCACAGGTATGCCGTAATATCGTAAATATAACCGATCTGGAAGACATCGGGTTGAGTTCCATAATATTCGGTGTGGAGACGGCAATGGCTGACCTTTTGTCGGGCGGGAAACGTATTATCCGGCAAAACAGATGGAGCAATGGGGACATGCGGCTACAGATAAACGGCCTTGTATGGATGGCGGACAGGGATACCATGCTGAAACGTATACAAGAAAAGCTTTCTGACGGGTTCAAATGCCTGAAACTGAAAATTGGCGGGATTGCATTTCATGAGGAGCTGGAACTGCTGAGGAGCATACGTGAGAATTTCAGTCCGGATGAACTGGAGATCAGGCTTGACGCAAACGGCGCTTTTCTGCCATCGGAAGCGACCGGGAAGCTGGATGCCTTATCGGAATATTGCATCCACTCAATAGAGCAACCGATAAAGGCCGGCCAAATAAAGGAGATGTCGGATATCTGCCGTAAAAGCCCAATTCCGGTGGCGCTTGACGAGGAGCTGATAGGTTGCCGCGACTATGACGCTCAGGCCAGGTTGCTTGATGCAATATCGCCACAGTTCATAATCATCAAACCGTCATTATGCGGAGGGTTAAGCGCATCCAGCCGGTGGATATCACTCGCAAGGCAGAAAGGTATCGGATGGTGGGCGACATCGGCAATGGAAAGCAACATCGGGCTTAACGCTATCGCCCAATGGGTAGCCAATTTCAATCCTAAGATGCCTCAGGGCCTCGGGACAGGACAAATATATGAAAACAACATAACTTCTCCGATAAGGCTCGACAGCCAATGGCTGTCGTATGACTCCAATGGCAATTGGGAGATACCAGAACTGGAATGGCTAAGATAATATCCCCACCGGAAATACAGGACGATATCGACAGCTTCATGCGAAGCTGGGAAGATACGGACACGGAATATATAACTGCCAACACTTCCGGCTCGACAGGAAAGCCGAAGGAAATAAAGTTGCTTAAATCGGACATGCTGCATTCGGCAATGGCTACCAACATACGCTTTGGCCTGGACTCCAGCTCCTGCATGCTGCTGCCGCTGTCATCTTCGTACATAGCAGGGAAAATGATGATTGTAAGGGCTATAGCGGCCGGATGTGTGCTATATGCTGAAAAGCCTTCGTCTTATCCCGTACAGGGGAAATATCCCCGGATAGATTTGCTTCCGATAGTGCCGGCCCAAGCCCAGTCGCTCATCGACCGCCCATATCTTGCCCAAAATGTCACAAATATCATAATAGGGGGCGCACCGCTGCATCCGTCCACTGAATCGGCACTTATTTCCGCAGGATACAATGCTTTTGCCACTTATGGGATGACTGAGACCTGCTCACATGTAGCATTGAGGAAACTGGGCGGAGACATTTTCAAGGCCATGCCTGGAATTGCATTCGGAACCAACCGGGATTCATGCCTGACGATACACTGCACTGACGGTTCTTATTCTTGGAATTCAATAGAGACAAACGATATTGTAGAACTGCATGGTGACACCGGATTCATATGGCGGGGCAGGCGTGACTTTGTAATAAACAGCGGGGGGATTAAAATTTTTCCCGAAGAAATTGAACGTATACTCGCCCATTACCTGGATTCCGATTTTTATATCGTTGGGACACCCCACCCAAAATGGGGGGAAGCCGTTACTTTAGTCATAGCCGACAATTGTATGCCTACTGATGAGATACTCGGTATATGCCGCAAGATGCTGCCACGCTATTGGATTCCATCAAATATAGTCATTACAAGCCACATACACCGTACGGCATCAGGAAAGATAATACGCAAACGTCCTGATGACCTATAGGCCCATTAACGTTTAGCCAAATTTGCTTATTTTGCGCAATGCGGCCTCGTTGATTATCTTTATACGGCGTCCGTCGACAATGAGAAGGCGCTCATTGACAAATGTAGACAATGTCCGGATAGCATTGGATGTCGTCATGTTTGAAAGGTTGGCCAAATCTTCACGTGCCATGTATATATTTAGCGTCGAGTTGTCCTGTTCATAGCCATAGCTGTCAAGTAGGACTATTATTGCCTCGGCAAGGCGTCCGCGTATGTGCTTCTGGGTAAGATTCACAATACGGGTGTCCGACCCACCCAGGTTGCGCGACAATTCATGTATAAAGAAAAACGCAAGGTTCATGTTGTTGCGTATCATATCCTCCACAAGCGACATCGGCAACGCCCCGAGCGTCGACGCCTCAAACGCGCCTGCACTGGACACATATGGTTCACGGGCAAAATATGCACGGTAACCAAAATATTGTACCGGACGTATCAACCTTACAATCTGGGCGCGTCCGCCAATCCCCTCTTTGAAGAGCTTTACCTTGCCCTTCATCAAACACCACAAGTATTCCGGCTCTTCATTCTCTGCATATATCAATTGGTTCTTCTTAAAATCATGTATGGCAAAATTGTCTATAACCTTACGTTTTTCATCGCCATCTAGTATCGACCATATATCGGCCAGGTCTTCACTTATTACCTTTTCTATAGCTGACTTTATCATAGGACCTAATTTGTGTGTGGTGTATGCTTTATAACATCGCTTTGTAACACAAAAATAGACCATTTTTTTTGATAATACACAAAAATGATAAAAAAATTTGACATGCTATCAATTTTAGCAAATATTATTTGCTTATTTGAACACCTGTCGCTATCTTTGTGTTAGAAAATAAAAGGATGGCAAGAGAGCCGCTTAAAATCCAAAAACATATTTGAATTAAATTCTACCACATCAAAGTAGATTGGGAAACTCATCAATTAATAGTGAAATACCGAGACAAGCTTAGCCGCCCGATGGCGGGCCCCAACCTCCTCCGGGAGGTGGTTCACACCCAGGCGGATTACAAAGGACGGCGAGCGCTCAAATCCTGTCTATCGGAGTTTCATCGCATCCTTTGATGTGGCATCTATAGGAAGCCGGACTATTCTGATTAAATAGTCCGGCTTTTCCATATAAATAAAGAGGCCGACAGGACGCATATTCGCAATCCTGCCGGCCTCTCTGTTCTATTAAGCCAATACCAATAATTATTCCAACGGGAACTGATGCCTTATCGGATCATCATACTGTTCCTGAAGGCCCTTAAGTTCCTTCATCATGTCTGATGTGACCTTTTCCATTCCTGGCTGGCCATATACATTACGCATCTCATTCGGATCGGCCTGCAGGTCATACAGCTCCCACTGGTCTATATCGTTATAGAAATGTATCAACTTATACCGGTCATTGCGCACCCCGTAATGACGCTTGACTGAATGTTCTGCCGGATATTCATAGAAATGATAGTACAACGAATTCCGCCAATCTTCGGGATCTTCCCCTTTTAGCAACGGCAACAATGATACGCCCTGTATATCTTCAGGAATTTCCACACCAGCGATCTCCATGAATGTAGGCGCATAATCTATATTCTGAACCATCTGGGTAATGTCCCCCCGTCGGTCATATCCGTCTGGCATCCGCATTATAAGCGGTGTCCGGAACGACTCTTCATACATGAACCGCTTGTCGAACCATCCATGCTCACCCATATAGAAGCCCTGGTCTGAAGTATATACCACAAGAGTATTGTCCAAAAGCCCCTTTTGCTCAAGATAGTCCAGGACACGGCCCACATTGTCATCAAGGCTCTTCACTGTCTTCATATAATCACGCATATAGCGCTGGAATTTCCATTCAGCCAACTCTTTCCCCTGTAGATTCTGGGAATAGAAATCTTCTATAATAGGATCGTAGAACGCATCCCATGCGGCACGCTGCGCAGAATCCATACGGCTGCAAAAATACCGATACATCTCTTTCAGCCTGCTGTCCTCCCCTGGACGGTCCATTTTCAGGTCATAAATCATGTCCATGTCCTTTATTATGGACATTTCCTGCTCAGATGCAGCCTGACGCCCGGCATAGTCATCATAGAAATTACCTGGAAGGGGGAACGTCTTATCCTCATATAAATATAGGTCTGCCGTATCCGCCATCCAATTACGGTGGATAGCTTTATGGTGTATGAGCAGACAGAATGGCTTTTCAGGATCCCGCCCGTTCTCAAGCCAGTCAATACTCTTGTCTGTAATTATATTTGTAAGGTAGCCATGTTCGGTTATCGTATCCCCATTCTCATGTATGAAGTCCGGATTATAGTAATAACCCTGGCCAGGCAATATCTCCCATCGGTCAAAACCTTGCGGCATACTTCCCAGATGCCATTTTCCGAACAACGCTGTCTGATATCCGGCCTTTTGCAAATACTTGGGAAATGTGGGCTGATCACCGTCAAACACACATGCTGTATTGTCCGTAAAACCATTCGCATGGCTATGCTTACCGGTAAGCATGCATGCCCTTGACGGTCCGCTAAGAGAATTGGCTACAAAGCTGTTTGTAAACCTTACGCCATCCCTTGCTATACGGTCCAGATTTGGCGTATGCATATACCGAGTATCATAACAGCTCATCATCTGGCCAGTATGGTCATCTGTCATTATATATACTATGTTCAAAGGCTCATCAGTATGAGCCTCCTTCTCACTTTGGCACGAGGCTACAGCCAAAGGCAATGCAAAAAGAGGCATTGACGGTATCAATACATTTTTTAAATCCACTATTTTGGTCTATTTAATTTAAAATAATACAAAAGTAAACGATTTTTCAAAATCATACAACATAAGGCTTTATAAAAATTTCGCTAACTTTGTGACCAAAGGCATAAACCATACAAAAACAAATGTAATCATGGAATCAATCCGCCAAATATACAAAATAGGCCTAGGTCCATCAAGCAGCCATACAATGGGCCCGCGAAAGGCCGCCGGACTATTTCTGGAGAAAACACCTGGTGCGGCCAAACGCAAAATAACCCTGTACGGCTCTTTGGCCGCGACTGGACGAGGCCACCTGACCGACAAAGCCATATTGGATGTACTGACACCCGACGCACCGGCTGCAATTGTATGGCAACCGGATGTTTTCCTGCCATTCCACCCAAACGGAATGAAATTCACCGCCATTGACAACAATGGCAGCATAATCAAAGAGGAGACTTATTATAGCATAGGAGGAGGAGATATCGTACGGGAAGGGGAATCGCGCCAGCCCGCAGACGTAATATATGACATGACCACTATAAAGGACATCCTCGAATGGTGCGACTCCACCGGACTTAGCTATTGGGAATACGTAGGGAAATGTGAAGGAGACGGGATTTGGGAGTACCTGAGAGAAGTCTGGAATGTAATGAAAGAAGCTGTGGAACGTGGCATTGAGGCTGAAGGCGTGCTGCCTGGAGGACTTGGCGTAAGACGTAAGGCCGTAAGCTATCATGTCCATGCCGCAGGGTACAACTCCAGCCTAAAAAGCCGCGGACTCGTCTATGCATATGCCCTGGCAGTAAGCGAAGAAAATGCAGCAGGCGGAAAAATCGTCACAGCCCCCACCTGCGGCTCATGCGGAATAGTCCCGGCTGTACTCTATCACCTGCATACATCAAAAGGATTCTCAGAGCAACGGATTCTACGCGCACTTGCCACAGCTGGCCTATTTGGCAATGTAGTAAAATACAACGCATCTGTCTCAGGGGCAGAAGTGGGATGTCAGGGAGAGGTAGGCGTGGCATGCGCCATGGCCGCCGCCGCTGCATCCCAACTATTCGGAGGCACACCGGCACAAATTGAATATTCTGCTGAAATGGGCTTGGAACACCACCTTGGTCTCACTTGCGACCCTGTATGCGGGCTCGTACAGATACCATGCATCGAACGCAATGCATATGCCGCAGCCAGAGCGCTTGACGCCAACCTATATGCAGCGTTTTCCGATGGACGACATTCCGTATCATTCGACCGCATAGTTTCCGTCATGAAACAGACTGGCCACGACATTCCATCTCTTTACAAAGAAACATCACAAGGAGGACTTGCCGTAATCCAATAATAGTGTCTAATTATATAATCCTGAATAACAACTAATTAAACAAATAGTCGAAATTTTATTGATTTTTTTTGATGCAAATGCTTGCAGATTCAAAAATAATGCCTACCTTTGCATCGCAATCGCGAAAATAGCTCAGTTGGTAGAGCACAACCTTGCCAAGGTTGGGGTCGCG
>ERZ777011.319-NODE-319-length-76091-cov-3.464267_pt1 | contig 76091 bp, 64 predicted proteins | sample MGYA00374964_ERZ777011 | MGnify/ENA primary metagenome ERZ777011 (study PRJEB29310, sample SAMD00008975) | mouse gut metagenome | study: EMG produced TPA metagenomics assembly of the Metagenome analysis of fecal microbiota from mouse which was promoted... | reverse complement strand
ATTTAGACATAATAAAAACCTCGAAATTCTTGTCCGAATTTCGGGGTTCATATCACATATCGTGAATGCAGAGAATCTATCCTTTTTAATTTTTATAGAATCGGGGAGAGCAATCTAGAAAAAGCTTGTTTAAATCGAAGATAACGTGACCAGTTATCAGTAATCTCTAAAGTTAATTCTGTACATTTAGCTAAATCCTTTTCAAAAATATGATTTAATTCCCGGGTAATATTTTTATCGTAGAAGACTGCATCAGTCTCAAAGTTTAAGCTATATGACCGAAAGTCTTGATTCATTGATCCAACTGCAGCGAAGTGATCATCAACCATGACGGTTTTTGCATGAATAAAACCATTGTCATAAACGTAGATCTTTATTCCTTCATGGAGCAGGTAATTTGCGTACCACTGTGTAGCGCGGTAAATAAAGGGATGATCAGGCATTGAAGGAATCATGATCCGTACGTCAACTCCTGAATGAGCGACAATAACCCAAGTGGCAATCATTGGATCGTCGGGAACAAGATATGGTGTTTGAATCCAAAGTGTTTTTCTAGCCATCATCATCATTCTGATCATACCGTTACGTAAATATGGAGTAGAAGTATCAGGACCGTCTGAAACAATTTGGGTTGCAACATCGTCTTCTGTTAGTCGATTCTCTTCAATTTTTGGAAAGAGTTTTTCATTAAATGAAATTGTCTGATTTTTATCAGTAATTGAAGCATTCCAATCCATTACAAATCGCTCTTGCAATAGAAGGGACGCAGAGCCGACGATTCTAAGATGAGTATCACGCCAGTAACCAAATTTTTTGCTTTTACTTACATATTGGTCGCCCACATTAAAGCCGCCAGTCCAAGAGATTCGACCGTCTATAACGACAATTTTACGGTGAAGGTGATAGTTCATTCGGTATTTTTTAATCATATTTTGAGCTGTAATAAAGGCTACAACTTCACCGCCCAAATCAGTTAAAGGCTTAAACCAGGCCTTTGAGGCTCCAGGAGAACCCCAAGGATCATAAATAAGTCTTACCTTGACACCTTCGCGAGCCTTCTTTATCAATAAATTGAGAAATTTATTACCTAAATCATCATTCATGAAAGAATAATATTCAACATTAATGGTTTCTTGAGCTTGCTCGATGTCTTTAAAAAGAATTTCAAACTTCTTTTCGCCATCAGTATAAAAACTGATTTTGTTGTTTTTAGAAAGGGGGGAATCGTGTTTAAAGTTAAAGTAATCAATTAAAATTTTGGCTTCTTTAGAAGTATCTGTTGATCCAGTGGATTTAGGAACACGCGGGATCATTTTATTTACTTTATTTAAACCAATGTGCTTTTGATTGTTAATGGCAAAAAGATTTTCTTGTGATAATCCACGTCCAATAAAACCATACAAAATAAAGCCTAAAATTGGAAAAATTAGTAAAATAATTAACCATGCCCAAGAGGTAGCGACAGATCTTTTTCGGTGGAATACGACATAGAAGGCTAATATTGTGTTGACAGCCCAAAGAAGTGCCCAAAATTCATTCGAAAAAATAAGTATCCCTCCCAACTAATTAATTATTATCGTTGTTATGGCCTCCAAAAATGAGTAGAAGTCTAAACAATTGTAACATGCTTGTTAAAACAGCTGCGACATATGTTAAAGCTGCCGCAAATAAGACTTTACGGGCCATTGGCATTTCCTGTGGAGATAAAATAGCGCCATTATTTAGCATCCGTAAAGCACGATGAGAAGCATTAAATTCAACCGGTAAAGTTACTACTTGGAAAAGCAAAACTAAGGCAAAGCACCAAATACCAATTTTAATTAGGGTTTGGTTCATTCCTAAGACTAGTCCTAAAAGAATTAGTGGCATTGATAAATTGGAACCAAGAGAAACAATTGGCACTAAGGCAGAACGCATTCGCATAGGTGCATAGTCACTAGCATCTTGAAGGGCATGCCCGACTTCGTGAGCTGCTACACCAACTGCTGCAATGGAAGAGGAATTGTAGACAGATTGTGAAAGACTGAGAACTTTATTGGTAGGATTATAGTTATCCGTTAAGTTTCCAGCTACTTCACGAATTTCTACTTCATATAGACCAGCTTGATCAAGAATATAGCGTGCAGCGGCTTTACCAGTATAATTTCCTTGATTTTGAACTTGATCGTAACGATTAAAAGTTGAATTAACATTCATTGAGGCCCAGCCGGAAATTGCTACACCTAAGATAATCATCCAAAAATATGGGTCATAAAAAAATGGCATATAGTACATAATTATTTTCTCTCTTTATAAAATTAATCACTTAACTTCAAAAATTTGTTAATAATATTAATTACAAAAGGATTATCGTGTAAAACGCTGTGCTCAGCAGCATCTCCACGCACCTCTACTTCTTGAAAGCTATGGGCAACGGGAGCAAGAATATAGCGAATCGATTTAGCAGAAACAACAGAAATAAACCGATCTGTATTAGTCTCATCTAAAATATTTCCATAAATATTTAAAACTGAAATATCAGGATTAAAACGTCTCTGATTAAAAAGCATCCCCATATAAGACGTACTCATCAAAATGGGGCGTCCCTTTTCATTAAGACGATTGACATTAGGTAAGTCACCTAAATACATTACTCCATCAAAAGGTCCCGCAATTAAGGCGCAGTGATCTAAATGAGGAAAATTCTTCCTTAAACTTGTTTTCATCTCAGCTTTTATTACTGAAGGAGCGCCTAAAGAATGGGCAACAGCACTGTACTTTTTAAAATGATATCTTTTACTTAAATAGGAAAGAGCGGCCCGAAGATAGTAAGAGCTGGCATAAACTCCCGCAATTCGATCCTTAAAAATAAGTTGTACAATGGGCTGCTTATCTGCTGTCCAAGTTCCTTCTAAGATGAAATTACCAAATGGATCAATTGTGGCTTTAAGAAACTTATCAGTACCTTTTGCCTTGCAGGCGGCTTGAACCATTTTATTTGTCGTATAGTCGCCTCCGCGAAAACCATGTACATAAAAAACAGGTATCTGTTCAATTGCTGGATCTATCTCTTCAGTAGTGGAGGTGTCTTCAACTTTTCTTTTGTGCATCCGTAAGAGCCAGCGAGTAGGAGTGAAAGTAGCCATTAAACCTAAAAAAGTCATTCGAGCAATGCTAGGCTCTTTATTTTTATGCTTATTGTTTTTTTCAACTTCTTCACTATATTTTTTTTGGATAAAAAACACTCTATTTCCTCCTTTCTTTCTTTGTAATTTTAGCGTTAAAATTATTCTAACATTTTATAGGTTAGAGCAAATGAAGAAAGGAACAATTATGAAATACTATGCAGTAAAAAAAGGCCGTACACCAGGTGTTTATCGAACATGGGAAGATGCTAAAAAGCAAGTAGATGGATTTTCTGGCGCAGAGTATAAATCCTTTGGAAAAATTACCGATGCGACTAAGTATCTTAATTGGAATAAGGAAACCCAACCTGATATTGTTAATGAAGATTCTTTAAGTAATGCTATTAAAAAAATTAAGTCAGCTTCTGGTAAAGAAACCTCACAACCTAAACAAAATATTTCTTCTAAATATTTTGCTACCATCTACACCGATGGAGGATCTCGAAATACTGGTGTTCATAAAGGTGGCCATGTTAATAAAACTGATAAAGCTGCTTGGGCTTATTTAATTGAATGGGATAATGGTCGTACATATGGCTCTGGCGGGGAATTTGGTGCTACAAATAATAAAATGGAGTTGCTTGGATTGATTAATGCCCTAGAAAAATTAGTTGAGCTAAAATTCAATGACAAGCACTTATTATTTGTTTTAGATTCGCAATATGTTTTAAATGGAATCAATAAGCACTGGATTGAGGGCTGGAAGAAGCGTGGCTGGAAGCGATCAAATGGGCCTTTAATCAATGCTTCTGAATGGAAGAGACTAGATAGTTTATTGGAACACTTTTCTGATAGTGAATTTAGCTGGACCAAGGGGCATGCTGACAATCAAGGAAATAATTTCGTTGATAATGAGTTAAACAAATATATGGATCAAATGAAATAGAAAGTCCAAAAATTCGTAATATCATTAAGAGCGACTATAATTAAAAGTGAAAGCGCAGAAAATAATTTAAATGAGGTGATATTATGAAAAAGTTCTTTAAAGCAGTTGGTATTGGTGCAGCAATTTGTACAGGAATTGGTGTGGTAGCTGCTGTAACTAAGAAGATTATGGATAAAAATAACAGTAACGAAGATGTAGTTGAAGATGGAGGACCCGAATTTGAAGATGGCGAGTCTGATGATACTACTGATTCAACTGAAACAAACTAATTATTAAAAAATCCGCTTGCTAAATCAAAAAAGTCTGCAATTTTGCAGACTTTTTTGATGCACTTTTTTAAGTAGTTGCTATAATAAGAAGTGAAAGACTAGAACGCACGCAGGTACTAGTTTTGACGACGGAGACGACTACAAAGTAGTCGTCTTTTTTCTTAGATTTTAGTTTAAGATAATTGCACCGCCAAAGATACCTCTGAACCAACTAACGATAGAATCAATTAGTTTTTGGAACCAATTTCTAGTTTCTGGAGTATTAAATTTAGAAAAGATATTTTTAGCGCCTGATTGAATTTGATCGGTTAATTGGCTAGCTTGTTGTTGAAAATTCTTGTCTTTTAGGGCACCAGAATTTTTAACTTTGATTAGAACATTGATAATTTGTTCTTTTTGATTGTTAGTAATAGTATCGCCAAGATGGTTAATATTAATCTGATTATTAACAATATCTCTAACTTGGCTATCAGAAATATTTTGACCTTGCTTAGCCATTTCTTTTTTGGCACCCGCAACCGCATTATTTAATTGAGCATCAGAATAGCCATCTTTACCTTTATTTTGACTAGTAATTTTACTCAAAGTGTTCATTTCGGTTTGAGCTGCGTTAATTTGTTTTTGGTTTAAAGACTCACCATTTTTAGCGTAAGCTGCATAAACACCGGCTAAAGCACCTGATCCATCAATTGGAGTAGCAGAAGTTACATAAATATCTGCATCAGATATTCCAGCAGTTAGAGCAGCATTTTTATATTGGTTAGCTGTAATAGTTGTAATGTTATTATGACCGTTATAAGGTAAAATATGAACATTAATACCACTACCGGAACTAGTCTTTTGAACCATGGCACTAGACCAAACGCCGGAGTTATTAGTAAAGTCATAACCAGAAGGATTGAGGTATTTTACAAGATCAGATCCGGTAATGGTAATGGTAGTATAATTAGCACCATTCAATGATTGGGTTAAGGTATCAATAGTGCCTTGTTTTTGAGAGGCAGTAAGAGAGGTACCTAATGTTACAACAGGAGTGTCATTAGCATCAGCTTTAGCCGTTTTAGTATTAGTAATGACACTTAACCCTAAGATTCCACTTGATAAGATAGCAACAAGTGTAGTTAGTATTTTTTTCATAATAAAATTTTCTCCTATGAAATATACTCATTTGATGGCTATATTATAACCTAAATAGTTAACTGAATTATGTAAATAAGTATTAAGATGCTATAATCATAAGCAAAAGGAGGCAGACGCCGTGTTACGCCAGCCAATGTTAACGGTAATTATGCCCGTCTACAATATGGAAAAATATTTAGGCAGGGCACTTGACGCTTTAGCTAAACAAAAAGATAGAAATTTCAAATTGCTAATTGTTAATGACGGATCAAAGGATAGAACTCGTGAAGTAGCCGAGTCCTATCGTGATCGGTTCCTTTATTTTGATATTATTAATAAGAAAAATGGGGGGCTTTCTGACGCTAGAAATGTTGGAATGGCTCATGTAACTACACCATATTTTACTTTTCATGATGGGGATGATTGGGTAGACTCAGGCTATACTGCTTACTTTGTCAGAGCCTTTGATGAGCACCCAGATGTTGATATTGTTTCTTGTGGTTTTTGGATTGATTCAGAAAAACGCCATGAAAGTCATCCTGTAGGAAATAAGCAAAGCGGTGGCTTAATTGATAAAAGAGAAGCTTATTTAAAGATGACTAATGTATTTGGCTCACCTGTTAAGGGCTACACCTGGAATAAGGGATACAAAATTAGCATCATTAAAAAATATCATTTGCGTTTTGTGGAAGATCTGGCATTTATGGAAGATCAGATTTTTAATGTAAAATATGTGTCTTTGACTAATGGTTTTTACTATAGCTCAACGCCTTATTATCATTATTGGCAGAGAGCAGATAGCATGGTTCACGACCTTAATCCAAAGAAAATACCAGATAATTTTAGAGCAAATTATCGAGTTTGGCGTCAAATTATTAAAAGCTTGATGGCAGAGCGTGAGTCCCAAAAAGAAAGTAAAAAAATCGTCAAAAAAGCATCTTTAAGTGATTTTGACCATCAAGATTTATAAGAACTTACAACTAAAGGAATAAATATGAAAGTAAAAGTTAATGGGGTAAAGATTTACTATCAAAAATTAGGTAAAGGACATCCCTTAATTTTATTGCATGGACATCGTCAAGATGGTGGGATCTTTGATAAGCTAGTTGCACCTCTTTCTCTATACTATACTGTGATAGTTCCTGATATGCGTGGTCATGGACTAAGTGAAGGAGAGGCAAGTGAGCACTATCAAACAGAGGTAGAAGACTTACGAGCCTTTATTAACGCGCTTAAGTTAGATAAACCATATATTTTAGGCTTTGGTTCAGGTGGTTTAGTAGCTCTTTCTTTAGCTGCCCAGGCTCCAGAGTTAGTTTCTAAAGTAATAGTTGCCGGAACTTACGTTAATGGAAATGGTGTGAACGCAAAACATATTGCTGCTAATACAATTCGCGGTTTCTTTAAGGGAGACCGAGATAGTAAAGTGGCTTTAAGAGAAAGTCATATTCCCGTTGAAACTCTAAAGCGAATAAAAACGCCTACGCTATGTGTGGTTGGAGAAAGAGATTGGGTTAAAGTCGAACATGTTCGCTGGTATAGTCAGTTACTACCTAATTGTCGGTTAGTCTTAATGCCCCGACAAACTCATTACAGTTATGTTGTTCATAGTTTAAAATTATTAGACTTAATTAAAGATTTTTGTAAAGAGGACTAGTTTATTAGGCCTCTTTTTCTCTTTGTACCTAAATCAGATAGAGTTAATATATGAAGTATAATTAATGAGGCAGAAGGTAAGGATTATGAAAAAAATAGTAGTGCATGGAATGAATGGAGAAATGGTAGTAGAAGGCGATAAGATTACTGTGAAGCATACAGCACCTTTATTTTTAGGTAAGCGTGAAGTAGTGTTAGATGTTCATAGTTTGCAAGCAGTTGTTTATAAAAAAGCACATCTATTGATTAATGGTTTTCTAAAATTAGTACCTAAGGGAGATAATCCTATGCTTTATCAAACAGCCCCCTTACATCAAATGGGGAAAGACGAGTTCGCCATTATTTTACGTGCTTTTGAAAATACAAATCCACAAGATGCGGAAGATTTTTATACTTATGTTGTTGGTCGTTTAGATCAAATTAAGGCAGCTGAAAAGAATCATTTATAATCTACAGCTGAAAAGTAGAGCAAAATAGGAATTTTTCGTTATAATAGGAATAGCTGTTAATTTTACAAGGAAGGGCAAATTAATGAAAAAAGAAGAATTGCACGAAATGTTGCACCCAATGAAATTAATCGGACTTGGTGGAAACCAAGCTCTAGCAGAAAGAATTGCGGCTGCTTTGGATAAGCCATTACTTGAAACTGCTGTTCAACACTTTAGTGATGGAGAAATTCAAGTAAACATTACAGAAAGTGTTAGAGGCTGTGATGTCTACGTAATTCAATCTATTCAAGATCCAGTGAATGAAAACTTCATGGAACTAATGATTGTATTGGATGCTTTACATCGTGCATCTGCTCACTCTGTTAACGTAGTAATTCCTTATATGGCATATTCTCGTCAAGATACTAAGAATCGCTCCCGTGAACCAATTACTGCAAAATTATTGGCTAACTTGCTTCAATTGACTGACATTGATGACTTAATTGCCGTTGACTTACATGCATCTCAAATTCAAGGTTTCTACAATATCCCAGTTGACCACTTACATGCCATGCCAATCTTAGCTCAATACTTCTTAGATAATGGTATTGCAAGTAAGGAGAACGATGATGTAGTAGTTGTTTCTCCTGATCACTCTGGTGCAAAACTTGCACGTAATTTTGGTTCATACTTCGATGCTCCAATTGCTATTGTTGACCAGCGCGGTGCACGTTATGACGCAGAAGCTCATGATATGATTGGTGACGTTAAGGATAAGACTGTCATTATCGTCGATGACTTAATTGATACTGGTTCTAGAATTGCTTCTTCAACTAGATCTGTCTTAGCTGCTGGTGCTAAGAAGGTTTATGTTGCTGCAACTCATGCATTACTTTCTCAAAATGCGATCGATGTATTGAATGAATTACCAGTAGAACAAATTGTCGTAACTGATACTATTAAGCATAAGAAGTATCCAGATAGAATGGTTCGTTTATCTGTAGCACGTTTACTTGCTAAAGGTATTGATTACATTTACAACGATAAGTCAATTCACCAAATTTTTGATGAACAAAATAGAATTCAAGGCTAATTCACATTAAAATTTAATATTTAAAAAACGACTGATCTTGGTTTATAGCTGAGGTTAGTCGTTTTTTGATATAAAAATTAAAAACTATATTGATTTTTAAAATTTAAGTTAATATAATTAAAATAAATTTAAATATATGAAGTAATAAAATGAAACTAACAAGAGTTATTACGACCGTAGGTGTTGTAGGATTGGGCGTATGTGCACTAGGTTTAAGTGCAACTAAAGCTTCAGCAGTCCAAGTAAGTAGAGTAGAAGTAAAGTCTGTTGCTGGTAGTTGGCAAAATACGATTTTAGGACCTGCACAAAATTATATTGGAGGTGGCGGATATAGTAGAGGCTTTGACGATGGTTCTTGGCGTCACCCATAAATATTATATTCTTGAGAAATAAAGAGGAAAATTCACAAGTTTTCCTCTTTATTTCTTACTTACTAAAAATTCAGGTGATATTCGTGACGAAAATGAATGTTTTAAAAATCCAGCTTTATATTAATCTTGTACTAGCTGTCCTTCTAATTGCTAGGTACCATGATATTTACTTTGAAGTATACTTAGTAATTTTAATTCTCTCGTTATTAGTAAGAAAAAATAAAAAATTATTTCAATTGATAAGTATTATTTTTCTTCCGGTAATTTTTGTTGATCAACTTACTTATTCTATGCGTTTATTAATTGAAATTTTACCTAACATGAGTGTAATTATCTATATTCTCTATCTTGCTGGACTATTAGTTGTAATCATTCCCGTCACAAAAGAAGCATATGGAGTAATAAAAAAGCCACTTTTTCAATTGCTTGCAACTATTTGGTTTACCACTGTAATAGCTGGATCGAGTCCGGCTAAATTGGAAAATTTAGAACCAAATACACTTTTATATGGATTAAATAATTCAGCAATAATTTATGGATTACCAGTCTTTATTTATGTATACGTTGTAATTAGGGAGTGGGGATATAGATTTCATTTTAATTTACCTTTTAATTTTTCTAATAAAAGAAACGTAATTGTATTAATAATAGCTGTAGTTTTGGCTATTTGGATTAGTCTATTCTCTGTCTTTAGTTATTTGGCGCGTTCATGGAGTGAAGTTTTCTGGAATTGGGACCTTTCTTTGATTAATCCATCAAAATCTTACAGAATTGAAAATATTTGGGAATTATTTTTCAGTTGTGGGCGAGCAGGAATAATTGAAGAAAGTGAACGATACATTAATCTTCTGCTTCTTTTAGCTATTTTTAGGAAGAGTAGAAGACGTATTGAATGGGCAATTATAATTAGTAGCTTAATTTTTGCGTCACTTCACATTTTAAATGTTTTAAGTAGACCGCCTTATGAGACTCCTATAAAAGATGTAGGATATCAAATTGTTAGTGCCTTTGGTGTCGGGTGCTTTTTGGCAGTTTTATTACTCTATACCGGGAAGTTATGGTTAACGATGTTGCTCCATGCATTCATAGATGTAGTGGCTTTTTCTATAACATCCATAGGAATAATTGGAAATTCTGCTATTTTAAGTTTTTTTGAACAAACAATATTGTCTTTAGCTTGTTGGTTAATTTTAGCGGTTTTGCTTTTTATCAGGAATAAAGATTTAATCAATCATAACGTTCAAATTTTAACTAAAAACCAAACCTAATTTGACAATTTTCTCATGCAAGTTATAATACAAACAAATAAAATAGCCAATTAATTGACTATACAAGAATTTTAATTTCATAAAAAGAAATGTCTCTAGTATATGTTAAATACTAGAGGCATTTTTGTCTTTAAGGAGGACTACTACAAAATGGATGAAAAGGAGAAGCTAAAGCTTAAGAGATCACTTAAGAGCCGTCATGTAACAATGATTGCAATTGGTGGAGCGATCGGAACTGGATTATTTTTAGGGTCTGGTACAGCTATTCAAAGTGCTGGTCCATCAATTATCTTATCTTATTTGATCGTTGGTATTATTAGCTTTTTTATGATGAGAGCTTTAGGAGAATTAATTTTAGCTGATCCTGAGCAACATTCATTTATTGAATCAGTAAAAAAATATCTTGGAAATAGAATGGAATTTGTTGCGGGATGGACTTACTGGCTATGCTGGCTTAGTTTAGCTATGGCTGATTTAACTGCAACGGGAATTTATTTGAAATATTGGTTTAAAGACCTGCCTCAATGGGTAGGCCCATTAGTGATCGTGATCTTGTTAATGTTAGTTAACATGGTTAATGTGGGGCTATTTGGAGAGCTTGAGAGTTGGTTTTCAATGATTAAGGTTTTAGCTATCTTGGCTTTGATCATTACTGGGTTAATTCTTTTAATTATGCACGCTAAAATTGATTCTAGAACCGTTTCGCTCAGTAACTTGGTAAACTATGGTGGCTTTTTTCCAACAGGATCCTGGGGCTTTCTGAAGTCATTCCAGATGGTAGTTTTTGCTTTTGTAGGGATTGAAATTGTGGGATTGACAGCTGGTGAAACAGCTAATCCTGATAAAGATATCCCCAAGGCAATAAATACTTTGCCAGTTAGAATTGGATTGTTTTATGTTGGCTCAATGATTGCTATTATGGCCGTTTATCCATGGAATAAGATTGTTACTACAACAAGTCCTTTTGTACAAGTTTTTGGAGCAATTGGTATTCCAGCGGCTGCCGAAATTTTGAACTTTGTGGTTTTAACAGCAGCAATGTCGGCAACAAACAGTGCAATTTTTTCAACCAGTAGATCCTTATATGCTTTGTCTCGAGGAAATAACGCTCCTAAGAGATTCGGCAAGTTAAGTAAAAAGGCTGTTCCGAATAATGCCTTAACATTTTCTTCTTTGATTCTATTCATTGTAGTAATTCTTAACTATATTATGCCAGCCCAAGTTTTTGATATTATTTCTAGTGTTTCAACAATTAACTTTATTATGGTTTGGATAATCATTATGTGGACTCACTTGAAGTATCGAGCAGAAAATAAGGGACAACTTGGCCAGTTTAGAATGCCTGGTTTTCCGGTAACGAGCTGGATTACGATAATTTTTTATTTAGTAATATTAGTAATATTAGTTCTAATTCCAGCAACTAGATTACCATTGATTATTTCAATTGTTTTTATTTTAGCCTTAGCCGTGAGCTATACTCTGCTAGAGAGAAGAAAAAGTTAATATTGAGAAAAACTGACGGATAATCGTCGGTTTTTTATATAGGATTAATTTAAAAAAATGAATCATAGCTCGTTATAAGTGACAGTACTTGGTATAATAATTGTAACTAATATTATGAAAACGCTATACTGTATAGGAATAGACTAAATAGTACGAGGAAAAAGATATGGCACGACAAAAAAATTTAGTAAGACGGCATGAAATATTACGTAATACTTTTATTCTTTTAAAAAAGAGAGGTATGGAGAATGTATCTTTGCAAATGATTGCCGATAAGTCCGGGATTTCTAAATCATTACTCCAATCATACTATCCACATAAAAATCTGTTAATTACGGACATTGTTACCAATTTTATGACCGCTGTTTTAAAGAGTTTAAATGTGACTGACTTTAAAGAATTAAATACATATTCTAAAATGAAAATTTTTATTTATTTAATTTTAGAACAAGGTATTCAGGATGAAGGGGTAGAACGTGTAGTTAAAAGCATTTTAAGTGATAGGAATTCCCTTGATCGGTGGAGTCAAATTTTTGATAATTGGCTTAAAGATGAAGGAGTTAAGCATGATCTAGGGAATGATCGTCAGGTGCAAATTGGCTTAAACTTTATTATCACAGCTGGCGGAAGTTTATATATAAAACGTACCGAATTGGATTTAGATGCAGATCAAATTTCTGATATAATGGTAAAAACTTTTATGTCAACATTTCTATCAATTGATGAGGCTAAAATAGATCAAACAATTGGTGAAGCAAAATCTGCTTTACAAAAATATGAATTAGCTACTTTGACCCAAACAATCAATGAGATGTTTGACAATTAATTTTTAAGGAAGGTCTAGGAAATGGCAGTACGCACACGCAGTGAGTTACGGAGAATTGACCAAGCTCAAACTGTGCATGATAAAAGATCCTTTGGAATTGCAATTTTTACAATTGTGGTCTTATTTTTTTGCTTAGTAACTTTTATGAATCCAATTTTTATGAAAAGCCAAATTGCAAAGGAAAGTAACGGAGTAGTTGCTGAACGATATATTAATCAGAAGTTTGATAATTTCGCTGCGGCAATTGGTGCTGACAGAAGTAGTAATAATAGCACTAATAATCTCCTTACTGTTGAACAAACGAGACCAATTGCAGATGCAATGATTGATTATACTTTAGGTATCCATTTATTTAGAGCTGAAAATTCTAGTTTAGCTAGCCAAATTAGAAAAATTATTTTAACAAAAATAGATGATAATTCATCCATGGAAGCTAAATCAGTACAAGAAAAGCTCAGGAAAAATAAAAATAGCGGTCTGTATGCAATTATAACGAGTTTTGGTTTAGCAAATACTACATTAATGGCAAATATCGAGATAGTATTATTAGTTTTGAGTATTTTGATAATTATTTTTGTCGGTATTTTAGTTTATCAGCAGATTAGAAGGTTACAAGAAGTTGTCTCAACTCGACGTTTAATTCATATGTTTGCTGCCGGAGGAATGAGAGCATCAATTTGCTTGATTGGAATTTTTGGATTACTAGCATTTATTCCAACAATTTTTGAGGTTGAAGGCTTTATTTTAAATATTGGTTATTTTTTAGAGATAGCTAGTGGGATTTTCTTGGAATTAGTAATTGTTGGAGTAGTTTTATTTGTAATTAGTACTATTACTTGGCAAATTACTAGTGTCAAATAAAAATTTTAAATAAAGATGCAAAAAAGGTCTCAGGTTTTAACCTGAGACCTTTTTCTAAGAAATGGCGCCGGATTGGATGATCTTAATTGTATTCAAGTAAGTGTAAAGTAGTTAGGGTATAAAATAATTGTAATTTGCAACAGCCATAATGGCTCTTGTAAGGGTCCTCAACCATTTCTCAATACTTATTTTTACAGTAATTAAGCTTTAAATCAAGTTGAAACTATTAATTATTTTTAAATAATATAATTAGTTACTTTATAAGTTTTTTTAGAGTATTAGTTTATTAATTAAATTGCCGAATCCATTGTTTTTTACCAAGATAATACCAGGTTGTATGGTTAGTTGTAATGGATTGCCCATAAGCATAGCTTTTTCCAAAGGTAACGTGATTAGAAGTTTGTTTTTGTAAGCTCGGATAAGGGCTAGTGTAAATATGGGTATCAAGAGAGTGATTATCAATATTTACTACGCCTGCAGTTAGGTCTGGGTTATTGTAAACATAAAAATTATGGAACCATTGATTTTCGCCTAAATTGTAGTAAGAGTCCCCATCTTGATAAGAGCGACCAAAAACTATAGGGTTCATTCGACGATTTTTATTTAAAGAATCCCGTAACTCTTCCGCTTGAAGTAAGAGAACGGATTTGATGGTTATATTCGAAGATGAATCATCAACTTGTTTTAAGATATTGCGGGTCGTTTTATCAGTACTTTCTTTAATATTTTGAGAAGATGAGATAGTAGATGAATTTTTAACCTTATTTTTAGTCTTAGTTTTATCTTCCAAAATTTCTAATTTTGGTTGGTTGGCAGCGACTTGATTAAAAAGCTTAAAGCTGTACTGATAGACATTAGAAATATTTACGTTATATTCGTGTCCTGAGACTAACTTAATGTCTCCAGGAAAGTAGGTCAGTATAGTATCAAAATAGCCGTATCCCTTGCTGCTAAAGTTATTAACTTTTATTGCTTGACTAGTTTGACCGGTGTCAAGATCAGTAATTGTAATTTTAGGAGTACCAGAAATAGTTTTATCAGATAAATAGAGCGACCAGGCAATATTGTTTCCCTGAAGTAATTCAATTGGAAAAACGCCACTATTTGGATAAGCGACTGTACTTTTTGCAGCTGCTTTGTAACCATCACTCGGATAAGCAACTTGTTGAACAGAATAGCGATAATTATTTTCACCGTAAGCCGCGCCAATACCTGTAGTTGTAAGTCGACTAGATAAAAGCCATGCACGATGTCCAGTGTCTGACCCATCGAGATTGTAGGTGTCAGTCAATAGATCTGTGATTACATCACCAGCGGATTGATTACTTACGTTAAAATTTAAATTTGAACTTGCAGAAACGTTTTTGGCAATTGTCCAATACATATCGCTAATATAATCGGGTCTAGTTTCACTAGGTAGACCATGTTGGTTAGTGAATGGATTAGCTTTGATTGCAGCCATAACGCTTGCCGTGATTTGAGCGTTATCATTATCTGTTTTATTTGTTGAAATACTTGGTAAGTCAAATAAAGCGCGATAAAAGTTAATATAATCTAACTGAGAATTGATATAAGAATTTGTAACAGAGCCTGGTGAAAAGGGAGCTGTTAGATGAGGTGGGTTGGCATAAAGATTGCTGATGTTAAAATTTTCCTTAGGTAAGTTTTTATATTGATTTTGAATTTGATGAACTTCTTGAATTTCCTCTTTAGTAAATGTTGCAGCCTGTGTGCTAGTAGCTATAACGGTAGAAGGGCCTATACTTAACACAATAGTTGCTAAAAAAACGGCTGCTTTTTTTGTAAACGTCATATTTACTCCTTTTAGCAAATCAGATAGTAGAATGATAGTAATATATATACCGTAATTATAAAAAAATTTCATTCTTTTTAGACTTTTTTTCGAAATTAATGCATTATAGCGTCACGATTGTTTATAATAAGGTTTCGAGGACAAAAAGGAGATAAAAATATGACTGACAAAATTAAGGTAGGTTTGATCTTCGGTGGAAATTCTTCAGAATATGAAGTTTCTATCATGTCTGCCCACAACATTTATGAAGAAATTGATACTAATAAATTTGATGTTTATCCAATGTGGATTACTAACGATGGATACTTAGCTGATGATGCAGATTCTCGTAAAGTATTAGATAATCCAAAAATGGAAGTGGCTAATCCTCATAAAGTAGCTAATATTTCTAATATTATTGAACTAAAAGATCGTCCTGAAATTGACGTATTTTTCCCAATTGTACACGGAAATTTAGGTGAAGATGGTTGTCTACAAGGACTATTTAGAGTTTTAGATAAGCCATTTGTTGGAGATGATGTTTTAGCTGCAGCTGTAACGATGGATAAGGAAATGACTAAGATCCTCGCTCAACGTGCTGGTGTTCCTGTAGCAAAATGGATTGCAGTTAAGCGTTTTGAATATAACGATCCAGATAACGAGAAGTTAGACTATGAATACGTAGCTGGCCAATTGGGTTCAGATTTATTTGTTAAGCCATCAAACCAAGGCTCTTCAGTTGGTGTAAGTCATGTTACTAACGAAAAAGAATACAAGGTTGCTTTAGCTGAGGCCTTTAAATATGATGACAAGGTTTTAGTTGAAGAAACTGTTCACGGTACTGAAGTAGAAACTGCTGTTTTAGGAAATGATAAGCCAATCGTTGCAGGTGTTGGTCAAATTATTAATGCAAAAGATTCATTCTATACGTATGAAAATAAGTATGATGATGACTCAACATCAACTTTAGAAATTCCCGCTAAGCTTCCTGAGGGAATTGTTGAAACAGTTAGAAAAAATGCCTTAAAAGTGTTCCAAGCAACCGAATGTAGTGGCTTGGCTCGTATCGATTCGATGCTTCGTACTGAAGATAATGAAGTTGTTTTAACAGAAGTAAATGCTCTTCCAGGCTTTACTAATATTAGTATGTATCCTAAGTTATTTGAAGAGATTGGAATTCCATATACTGACTTAATTACTAAATTAATTGATTACGCAATCGAACGCTACGATCATAAGAAGACTTTGTTACATAAACATGATTAAACTTAGTTTAAGTAAAGGGAGAATTTAGGATGGCAAGCGACCATAATTTTGAAGAACTTGAGGTCCCAGCAAAAACGGCGGAAGAACTTCATATTAGCGTAGCAACGTTAAGAAAGTATTCGTTAATCGTGGAAAAGGTTACTGGAAATAAAGATTACTATGAAAGAACCAAGCAAAAGTCTCGCTTGTACTCGGCAAAGGATATTGAAGATTTAAAAGCTTTTAGAGCTTTGTCTAAAAATGCTGATTTAACCTTGCAAGAAGCAGCAAGACAGATTTTTGCAGTAAGCGATAAAAAAACTGAAGAAGCTAAAAAAGCAGCAAAAATGCAAAAATCAGTTGCTACTAATACTGCCACTGTTGATGCTGATCAAGTAGTAAAACTTTTAACAATGCTACAAAATACTATTGCAAGTCAGAATAAAGCAATTGAAGATTTGCAGAAGCAGGTAGCGCGTGTTGAAGCTCAAAATAAAAAATTAATTGATCGTTCACACCAATTAGCTGAGCCCGAATCAGACGATTTTAAAGAAAAAGCTAATGATAAAGATCAGGAAGCTGCCAAAAAGATTACTGAAGAACAAAAAAGTGAGCAAGAGGCTCATGAAGAAATTTTAAAAAAAGCTAGAGAGAACGAAGAAAAGCGTCGTAAGCAGCAGGTAGAAGAAAATATTCATCGTACTTTAGCTCAAATGCAAATTCGTCCTAAGAAAAAACACCATTGGTGGGATCGCTTTTTTAATAAATAAAATAATTGAGTCTGGTAAAGAAGTCTTAATTTGACTTAGACCATAACTCTTTAGAAAATAAAAACACTGGTATATCAATGTTTATTTTAACGATGATATACCAGTGTTTTCTTTGTTTTAGACTTTTTCTCAGAATTATTTATTCGTCTTCAGGTTCAATAATTAGTGATTCAGCTAAAAGAACATCATTATAAAGGCTTAAGATATATGTGCGATATTTGCTTTCTTTTTGTCCGATCATTTCCAAATACTCTCTTTCTACAGCGAAGGCTCTAAAAAAGGCCAGACGTTGTAAATACTGTTCGGACTTGGTTAAATTCGGTTGATCAATTGTTTTAAACAAAACTCGCATGTATTCTCGAGTTTTAACAACTCTTTTTTGATTAAGCAAAGTATAGATGACGTGTCGCTTTACTCTTTTAGGTAGGTACATTTTATGGATAGAAATTAAGGCTTGTTTAACCATTTCATTACGGATTTTTTCTATAACAATGTGTGCTTCTTCATCACTAACTTCATGGGGAAGAATAAATTGAAATACAATAGTAGGCACAAGCATGCTCAAAATAATTAAAACTGCTTCAGACATAATAACTAGATTGTAATTTTTAGTTCCTAAAAAAGTAGCATTAATTGTTAAAGCTAAAGCTAATGTAACTGCTCCGTGAATACCGCCAAGTGAAAATACAGTGCTTTCTCGTCGATCATAACGAATAATTAAACGCCCATAGATATAACGAACAAGTAAATTAGCAAGGTAAACAATGAAGCCTACGAGAATCCATTTTGATAGATCTCCATTAAATAATTTATTACGGGATATTCTAACCATCATTAATCCCAAAATTATAAAAACCATACTGTTAAAAATATCTGAAATAAGATTTTGTAAATCTCGTCCCATATGGATTTGTCTTGAATTAAGGAGCAAACTCTGTTGAGACTCTGCATTATGTAATAAGCCGGCAACCACAACAGCGATAATTCCAGAAACATGTAATTCTTCTGCAAAGGCATAAAGTGCCAGAGGAGTAAGGACATAAATTAAGTTTTGGGCATTTAAAGAATTAAATCTTGATCTAATGAGACTTTGACGAAAAATAATGATTATCCAAGCTGCTGCAAATCCTAATACTGCTCCTCCTAATGAAGAAATAAAGAAGTCATAAATTGTTTGACCGTAGTTGATATAACCATTAGCAAACCAAAGTAAACTCATATTAAGTAAAATAATACCGGAAGCATCGTTAAAAAGTGACTCAGCCTTTAATGAAGTTGTTACTCGTCTAGGCATTCGTAAACCATTAGTTACGGCTTCACTTGCCGTTGCATCTGTTGGTGTACTAATACTCCCAATAATAAATGCAAGTGGAAGACTGATGCCAGCAAGAAAATGGATACTAAAGCCGCCTACAATTAAGGCGAGTAAAACCATGACCACGGTTAATCCAATAATTTCTTTAATTCTTCTACTAATATTATGAATTCTAGTTTTTTGGCCTTCGAAGAAAAGAAGCGGAGCTACGATCAGTTCCATAAAAATTTCTGAATCAAAGCTAGCAATTTGGCTATTTAGGAAGGGGATAAGACCAATAATTATTCCAACGAGCATGCTTATATAGTTAACAGATACCTTATCAATTGCTTGAGCAATAATAATACTGATTGCCGCGGCAATTGCTAGGGTAAAAGTTGAAATCATCAGTTCCATTAAATCTACCTCAGATAAATTACTTTTTTTTAATAATTAGTAAAAACTTTTAATGCTACTATAGTAGCATACTAACCATTGAATTATTTAGGGAAGGCAAAAAAGTGAAGAAGAATGCGAAAATTTGGCTTAGTTTAGCAGTCTTATTTGTTGGAGTATTTTTTACTCTAATTACCTATTGTTCAACTGCTTTTGCAAGTAGGCCAATTGCGGTCATTACTGATAGTCAAATAAAAGATACATTGGTTGATAAGACAAAAGACAACTATGAAAACAAAGACGAGGTACGTCAACAAAATCTACATCTAAAAATTTTGTCCGGAAAATATAAGGGGAAGACATTCTTAGTTACTAATACTTATTCTCCGTCCCAAGCGATTTCACAAAAGTATAAACCACATCAGCGTGTAATTGTTTCATTTGTTAAAGGGAAACCTAAATTAGTTGAACCAAAACGTGACTGGGTTGTTGTTTTAAGCATGTTTTTGACGATTAGTGTAATTGTTTTAATTACAGGAAAACAAGCTAGCTTACTTTTAATTTCAATGATCTTAAATAGTATAATTTTTTATTTTGTAATTAAGAGTGATGTAAGGGAAAATGGAACAAGAATTTTCTTAATTTATAGTATTGCAGCAATACTGTTTACTTTTGTTTCTCTAGTCATAGTACAAGGCTTTAATCAAAAAATGCTGGTGACTTTAACTGCTACTTTGTTAGGAGTTTTTATCTCTTTTGGTATCTTTTATTTAGTTATGAGATTAACTCATGAACGTGGAATTGATTATGAAGCAGTTGACTATGCTACTCAAGATCCACGAGCTTTATTTTTATCTCAAACAATTCTAGGAGTTCTAGGAGCAGTAATGGATGAAGCAACTGATATTGTTTCTAGTCTTTATGCACTTGCAAAACATAAGACCGACCTAAAATTTAAAGAGCTATTTATTAGCGGACGAACTTTAGGGCAAGAAATTATGGGGCCACTAATAAATGTATTGGTTTTAATTTTTATGGCTGAAGCTTTACCAATGACAATTTTGTATCTAAGAGATAATAATACTTTAGTCTATACCTTTAAATATACTCTTTCTTTAGGGGTCATCCAGAGTTTAAGTTCAGCAATTGGAATTGTACTGACAGTGATTTTTGCAACTCTATGTAGTGCTGTATTTTTAAGAAATAAAAAAGCAGAGGTGATAGAAAAATGACAACTTTAACTGCTCTTTTATTAATTCTTTTGATACTGATGATTATAGTCGGAGGAAAAACTGGTTTTAAGAGTTATCTAAGCGTCGTTATCAATGCCTGTTTACTGATTTTAGTTGCACTGCTTATTTCCTGGGGAGTAAATATAATATTAGTCGGAGCAATATTTATTCCCTTGAAATTACTGACGATTATTTATTTAGGAACACATGATTATACTGTAGCTAAAAACGCCTTTTTAACTGCCTTATGTGTAAGTGTAATTGTAATGCTGATAATTATCTTGTTTGAAAATTTGGCCCAAACTCAAGGCTTTGGAGACCAGGCAGGAGAAGAATTAATTGGATTATCATTAAATGTAGGAATTAGTTTTTCTCAAATCGCAATTTTAGTTGCAATCTTTTCAATGTTAGGTGCAATTGCGGAAGCCAGTGTTGCAATGAGTGCTGGTTTACTTGAGTTGAAGCGTCATGATCCTAACATTACCCAAAAGCAATTAATCGAAAGCGGAAATGAAGTTGGTGCAGATGTATTAGGGACAGCCATGAATACAATCTTATTTGGTTTATTTGGTAGTTTTCTTCCAATATTTATTTGGTATATGAGACTAAATTATTCCTTATTTGAAATTTTAAATGATAAACTTTTTGTGGATGAGTTTTTAATTATCGTATATTCGTTTATTGGTGTGCTTTTAACAGTACCATTGACTACAATATTCTTAGCACATACTTTAACAAATAAAGAAAATAAAAAGTAGAGATAAATAGAGGCATTGTAAGATGAAAATAGAGAATTTAACGTTAACAAATTTTAATGGTCGTGAATTTAACGTTACTTATTATAGTTTGCAAGATAATCCACAACTTCTCCTAAAGAAAAGACCACTAATGTTAGTCTTTCCAGGTGGTAGTTTTGATCATTTATCATTAAGAGAAGGAGAACCAGTTGCATTAGCTTATGCAGCTCATGGATTCGATGCAGCAATAGTTTCATATAATTTAACTACCGATCCTGGTAGAATTTATCCTGATGCTGCTTTATCAGGTTTAACTGCTGTTGCATACTTTAGAGAAAACAGTGAGAAGTTAGGCCTTGATAAGGATAAAATTACGACAATTGGTTTTTCAGCTGGCGGCCATGTTGTTAGTTCGATGAATGTAATGGCAGAAAGTAAAAGGTGGCAGTCTGAATATCATTTTGAGCATGATAAAGTATCACCAAATGCGACTATTTTAGGTTATCCGTTAATTAATATTAAAGACATTGGTTTTCCTTTACCTTCTTATGCTAAGGAAAAAATGCCAACTGCGAAGGATTTATTAGATACAGCGTTAGGAGTTACTCCTGAAACACCGCCTACTTTTATTTTTCAAGCAGTAGATGATCCAGTTGTCTTAATTGATAATACTATTGAATATATTACCGCCCTAAGAAAAAATAGAGTTCGCTTTGAAGCACACTTGTTTAATAAGGGTGGCCATGGTTTTTCTCTTGCTACTCCTGAATTGGCAACTGCTAAACGTAAAGCTGATCCACATCTGGCACATTGGTTTGAATTGAGCCTTGAATGGTTGAAAAGTAGAAAAATTTACGTTTAGTTTCACGTGAAACAAAAAGCTATAGAAAAAAGTCCGAAAAGATGAAATGACTATACATTTCCTTTTCGGACTTTTTAATTTTATTCTTTAGCCATAAAGAATAAAACTTCTTTTCCAGAGGCTAAATTATCAGAAGTTGCCAAAATTCTAAGTTTAATTGATTTGGCAACTACGTCTCTTAAGCCAATTACCTTGTTTTTAGCATCGTTTGGCCAATTAATTTCTTTACTGAAGTCGCTAAAGTTTTCTCCGTCTTTGGAAATAGCAACTTGAACACGTAAAACATGACCAATGCGATCACGTGAACGAGGAACATAAACCATACGGCTAAGTTTATAAATATGGTTGAAATTAAAAGTTAAGTCTAGGGGACTATCTTTAGTAATTTGGTCTTTAGAAAGCCACTCACTAGCTAATTTTAGATCAGTTAGGTTTTCGACTGGTAAATCTTCTTCGCTTTCTCCCGTACTCGAAACTGTAACATTTGAAATGGCGTAATCCATCTGATCGCGCTTCGTATGGGTGCCAAAGTATTCTGACCAATCGGATACTTTATTACCGAATTTATTTCTAATTCTGAAGCGGTAGCGTGTATTAGGTTCAAGCTCATGGAAAGTAAAAGTATTACCGTCAATATTAGTATGAACAATTCCGTTAACTTCAATATCGGCCATTATATTTTTATCTGCAAAATTAGTTGGATTAGTCCATGTAATGGTAATGCTCTTTGAAGTTAAGCGATCAGTTAGAATTGCAGCACTTCTTGGAGAAGCCATTGCTGAATCGATAATCGCATGTTGTTCTACTTCACTACCGTAGCTAAAGTTTTCAATCATTAGCTCGAACTTGTTGTCATGAATATCGACAGCCGGCATCTTCACTCTAAGAGCTGGTTGCAGTTGACCAGTAAAGTAACCAAACTCTTTGCATGGCATGTAATCTTGTTGGTAGAAGATACCTTCTTCAGCTTTATTGAAGCTGTCAAGATCGTTATATTCAGTTAGTGGAACAAATTGATCGTTTAGTTTAAGAGAAACTTTGCCAGGATAACGATCAGACATAATCGTTAGATTAGTAATTTGTTTTTCTTCAAGACCAGTGTAGCTGCCCTCAGTTGGATAGACAGTAATATGAAGGTTTGATCCGCTAACAGAACTAGTGATTTGGGTAGTAGCTGCATGACCTTTTTCGTAATCATTAGTTTGATTATCATCTTCATATAAAATAGCTGAACTCTTACTTTGTGGATAAACTAGTGCACTTCTTAATGACTCTTGTAAAATTGCACCGCCGCGTACATATACAGGAAGATGCCAGAGAGGGTAATGTAACTTATCGTAAATTCGACCACCAATTAATTTCTTACCAGTAAAGAGGTCAATCCACATTGTTCGATGGTCAGGTAAGTAGAGGTTATCCTTTAAGGAAGCTCCACTTGGATCTTCTCGTCCGTTAGTAATAGGAGCGATTAGTAAGTTATTTCCCAGCATAAATTCATGTTTAACTTGGTTAGTGTAGTTAACTCGCTCATGAGGGAAAGCTAAGAAAAGCGGTCTAACAATTGGCATTCCATCTTGGGCCGCGCGGGTAAGAGTGTAGAGATATGGGGTGATTTTTTCTCTAAGTTTAAGATAGGCGCGAGTAATTCTAGTCATTTTTGCATTAAATGCAAATGGTGTTTTTTGGATATTACCATAATTATCAATTGAGTAAAGAAGTGGAGTAAAGACTTTCCATTGTAAGTCACGGATATTTACTTGTGCATTACCGCCGCCTTCTTTTCCATCAATAGCACTTCCTACATTTGGCTGACCAGACAGAGACATACTTAAAAAGCTAGCAATTTCAGTAGCAATTTGTTCCCATTCACCACCAACACCTTCATTTGCAGTAGTAGCTAAAGTTTGAATAGCACTCCAACCGTTACTTGCCATTGCCCAAGGACGATTGGTTTGGTTTTTATCGATTAGAGGTTCACTAGCGATAGCAAAGTCCTGCATTATTTTTTCATTAGGGAAATTAGCTGGATCAGTCTTGAACTTTAAAAAATTAGCTGGTGCATCAGTAGGTAATGAACCGTAGAATCCTATTTTTACATTTTGGTCTTTTGCAAAATCGACTAAGTTGTTCATCTCATCTTTATCTAAGTCTTGTTTGCTTTCATAGTTAGGAACAAACCAACTAAGTGGAAGATGATAAGAATTGTACCTTTCAATCATTGCACGTGCAGAAAATTGGTACTGTTCTTCTCCATTAAGAGAGGACTTAGCTACAATATCATCATCGATGTGAGCAATCTTATAAGTATTACCATCTTCAAATTTAATCGCACTATTTTCTTGAGGCTTAGCTCCTGTCCAACAAGTATCAAGGTAATTACCAAGATAACCCAAGCCTAAGGCATATTTAGGCAAGAAAAGAGGTGAACCGGTAATTTTATAGTACTGACGCAATATTTCTGCCGGAGAATCTCCTAAAAGATAGAAATTATCAAAGATAGGAGTTTGGTGGGTAATAATAGCTGTAGTTCCATCATCGCTCTTAAAGTTGTAGACACCATCTTTCCAGGTGTTTCTTAATTCTGCAAAACCAGCATTTGACCAGAAAAATCCTTCCGGACAAGCAACAGCACCGGGACCAGTTAAATTAGTATTTTTAATCTCGATAATTTTTCCTTTGTGGCTGAAGCTTCCATTTTGCATCCCGCCACCGTAGTAGAATTCGTTTTTGTTTTGACGTAGGAATTCACGGGAATAATCATTACCAAGTTCAATTGGACTACTTTGCATCATGCGGTAGCGATGTAATTGATCGTCAAAGATACTGAAGATAGCTGGATTCTTTTGTAAGCGAAGTGAAAATTGACCACTTTTAATGGTAAAAGTTTCATCGGTTACTAAAAGCTGAGAATCTTCAAATGGACGCAGACTAAAGTTACTTGCTGCGATAGTTAATGATGGAGTCAAAGGTTTAAATTCTGCTGCTGGATCAACGATTAAACGAAAGATCCCCTTAGCAATAATATATAAACGTGCTCTTGTTCCATCTGCAAATTGCAAATCATAGTAGCGAGTACCCTTAGCTACGTGGACTAAACGACTTAAATGTTGAGGTTGTTGTTTGTTAGTAATTTCAGACATAATTAGTTTTCTTCTTTAAATTAAATTTTTCATTTACGTATAGTTCATATTATAACGAAAAAATGAGTTTCGTGTTTTTTAGATTTGACATAAAGCGCTTTCTGGAATATTCTGTAGAAGGTGGTACTAACCAGTTAAAGATTGGATGGGATTAGAAGATGAAAAAACCACTTTATCAGCAAGTTATTTTGGATCTCGAAAAGAAAATTAAGACTGAAATGAAGCCAAATGATCGATTACCGAGTGAACGACAACTTTTGAAAGAATATGGTGTTAGTCGAAATACGATTCGATTAGCATTAAATGATTTAGAAGAGCGTGGCGTTATTTATCGATTGCATGGAAAAGGTACATTTGTTTCGACAATTTATCTAGATCAAACCAACTTGGGAAGTATGTATTCTTTTAGTGAGCAAATGTCTGAAGCAGGACACAAGCCAACAACACAAAACCGCACATTAGAACTTGTGACACCTGAAGAAGACGTTGCAAATCAGCTTAATTTAAAGGCTGGCGAGAAAGCATATAAATTAGTTAGGTTACGTCTAGCGGATGGAGTACCACTAATGTATGGAGAAACATATTTACCTGAAAAAATTTTTCCTAATCTAAAAATGTCAGACCTAAAGGAAAACTTATATACAGTGATGAAGCAAAAATATAATGAACAAAGTATTCTTGCTTTTGAAGATGTACAAGCAGTTAACTTAGACGAAAATGACAGCAAGATTTTAGGTGTTAAGCCTGGAGATGCAAGCTTGAAGATTTTTAGACGGACAATCAATGATAAAAATGTGCCGATTGAGTTCACTATTTCTCTTGCTAGAGGAGATAGATTCATTTATCGATCACGTCAATACAATCATTTAATTTAATTATTGAAAGGAATAGGCTCATGTTTACAAAAACGGATGCAGAACTAAAACAGATGGGTGCAGACATTACCACTAGAGAAATTCAACAACAGCCTTCTCTATGGAAAGAAACTTTTAAGATATATAAAGAAAAGAAAACAGAAATTGATAACTTTTTAGCTAAAATCACTGAAAAATTCGATAAGGTAAAAGTGATTTTTACTGGTGCAGGAACTAGTGCTTACGTAGGCAATACAGTAATGCCCTATTTGCGAAAGCATGGGGATCGTACTAAGTATGACTTTGAAGCAATTGATACAACTAAAATTGTTTCAACACCAGAAGATTATCTTGAAGCAGATACACCAACAATTTTGGTTTCTTTTGCTCGTAGTGGTAATTCTCCTGAATCAGTTGCAACTGTTGAGCTTGCTAAACAATTAGTTACTAACTTATATCAAATTGCTATTACCTGTGCTCCAGAAGGACATTTGGCTCAAGATTTAAAGGATGATACAAATGGCTTGGTTCTTTTAATGCCTGCTAAGTCATTAGACCAAGGCTTTGCGATGACTGGTTCATTTTCATGCATGAGTTTAGCTACTTTATTGGTTTTTGATACTAGAAGTGATGCTGAAAAAGAAGTAATTGTTAATGAAATTGCTGAAATGGGACAAAGTGTAATTGACCGTGAAGATGAAATTCAAAAACTAGTTAATATTGATTTTGATCGAATTACTTATATCGGTAGTGGTGCTTTAGGTGGATTAGCTGAAGAAGCACGACTTAAAATTTTGGAATTAACGGCAGGAAAAGTAGCAGCCTTATTTGATACTTCGATGGGATTGAGACATGGTCCTAAGTCATTCTTAGATAAGAAGACTATTGTTTTTGATTTTGTTTCTAACAATACCTACACCAGAAAATATGATTTGGATATTTTAGACGAGATCAAGGCTGATCAAATTGTTCCGTTAGTAATGGGAGTAGGTCAGCCTAAAAAGGATCAAGATTTTGATGGAAAATTCTTTGCCTTTTCTGAAAAAGAAGTGCCAGATGCATATTTAGCCTTACCAGATATTATGTTTGGACAAACTATTGCCTTGCTTACTTCAATCAAAGTAGGAAACACCCCAGATACTCCATCCCCAACCGGAACTGTTAACAGGGTTGTCAAAGGAGTAACAATTCACAAATTCATCAAATAAAATTCAAATTTTGAAAGCAGTTTCAGATTAAAATATAAATTAATTTAAGGAGTTAACTATTATGTCATATTACATCCATGCAGGAAAATTCTTTTTAGAAAATAGAACTGAAAAGGGAGGTTATCTTGAGGTTCAAGATGATGGTAACTTTGGTCTATATTATCGAGAAGATGAAAAGCCTAGCCATGGCTTAATTAAAGAATATGGTGATCAATGGATTGCCCCTGGTTATGTAGATACACATATTCATGGTTTGCTTGATGAAGATACGATGAAGAGTGACTGGGAAGGAATTGACAAAATCTCAAACGGTTTGTTGCAAGCTGGTGTAACTAGCTGGCTACCAACTACTATTACTGCTAGTGACAAAGAATTAACAGAAACTTGTGAAAAGTTTGCTGCACATAAGGGTGAAGAAACTGGTGCTAAAATTCAAGGTTTGCACTTTGAAGGACCTTTCTTTACTCCAAAGCATGGTGGAGCAGAAAATCCAAAGTACATGACTGATCCATCAATTATGCTTTTGAAAAAATGGCGTAAGGCTTCAGATGACCTGCTAATTAAGATTTCAATGGCACCTGAAAGAAAAAATGCTCGTCAGTTTGTACGTGAAGCAGTAAAAATGGGACTAGTTGTTGCTTTAGGCCACTCAGATTCTGATTTTGAAGATGCTATTGGTTGTGTTGAAGCTGGTGCTAGCGTATTTACTCATACATTCAATGGGATGAACAGTTTGTCACAACACTCACCTAATATTATTGGTGCTGCTTTTTCTTCACGTTTAACAACTGATGAATTAATCTGCGATGGTCACCATGTTGAAGAACCAGCTGTTCGTACTTTGGTAAATGCACGTGGACCAGAACATATTGCTTTGATTACAGATTGTATGCAAGCAGGTTTAATGCCAGATGGGGACTATGTTTTAGGCGAATTACCAGTTTATGTTAAAGACGGAATGGCACGTCTAAAAGAAACTAATAATTTGGCCGGTAGTATTTTGCTCTTAAAGGATGCAGTTAAGAATGTAGTTGATTGGAATGTGGCAACACCTGAAGATGCAGTTATGATGGCTAGTTATGTGCCAGCTAAGAGCTGTAATTTACTTGATAAGTGTGGAGTGATTAAACCAGATCACCCAGCTGATTTTGTTGTATTAAACCATGATATGACTGTAAGTGAAACTTATCTAAATGGTGAATCACGTTATAAAGCTTAAAAGTTTATACCTTTACAAGTAACTTTAGAAAATCTTAAAAAAGTGGTCGCAACCAGTTGACTAGCAAAACTTAATATACTAAGATTGAAATTGTAGAAAGCGTTTACAAAGTATTTACAAAAGATGGAGGAATCTCTATGAATATTGTGGGAGCTAGAATTGATGGACGGCTTGTCCATGGTCAAGTAGCTAATCTTTGGACTCCAAAACTTCAAGTTGATCGCATTATTGTTGTTGATGAAGAAGCAACAAAAAGCGATATTCAAAAAAGCGGGTTAAGAATGGCTACGCCTCTTACTACTCGTCTTAGTGTTTTGCCAGCAAAGGTTGCAGCTGATCACTTAATTCATGATCGTTATGGTAATCAGCGAGTATTCATTGTCGCTAAAAAGCCAGCAGCTTTCTTAGATTTAATTAACTTAGGTCTTAAACTTGATACCTTGAATGTAGGTACCATGTCTCAAACTGATACTACTAAGCAAGTGACTAAGCAGATCAATGTTGAGGAAAAAGACGTTGAAGACTTTAAGAAAATAGCGGATAAGGGTGTGAGAATTACAGCTCAGTTAACTCCAAGCGATGATTCTCATGACTTTATGAAATTAATGAACGAAAAGATTAAATAGGAGGTTTAATTATGGCTTGGTGGCAAATATTACTACTTACCCTCTATGCTGGGTATGAAATTCTTGATGAATTACAAATTTATTCATCGTTGAATACACCAGTTGGAGCTGGCTTAATTGCTGGTTTGATCATGGGTGACTTAAAAACCGGTTTAATTATTGGTGGTGCCATGCAACTTACAGTTTTAGGTGTTGGTACTTTCGGTGGTGCTTCTAAGATTGATGCCACAACTGGTACAGTTTTAGCAACAGCATTTTCTGTAAGTATTAAGGGAATGAGCCCACAAGTAGCCATTTCTTCAATTGCGGTTCCTGTAGCTGCAATCATGGTTCAATTGGATGTTTTGGCAAGATTTGCTAACACTTATTTTGCTCACAGAATTGATCATTTAATTGAAGAAAACAACTATAAGGGGATCGAAAGAAACTTCCTTTACGGTGCGATTCCATGGGCCTTATCTCGTGCCATCCCGGTCTTTATTGCTTTAGCATTCGGACGTGGCTTAGTTCAAACAATTGCTAACTCATTAAACGGAAACTTAAAGTGGTTAGGTACTGGTTTAACAGTAGCCGGTGCTGTCCTTCCTGCAGTTGGTTTTGCTATTTTGCTTCGTTACTTACCAGTTAAGAAGCACATTGCTTACTTAATTATGGGATTCACATTTACTACTTTATTCTCAGTTTTGTTTACAAGCATTCAAACTTTGGGTACAGGTCTTCAAGCAGCAAATAAATCATTTACTGCAACTTTCAATGGTCTACCAATGCTTGCAATGGCTTTGATTGGATTAGCATTTGCAATCTTACACTACAAAGATGAAATTAGTGGCAAAGGTGGCAGTGGTAGAGGTGGAACAAAAGAAGCCACAACTACTGCAGAATCCACTAATGTAGCTTCAGAGGGGGAAATCACCGATGATGAACTCTAAACCAACTTATAAATTAACAGATAAAGACTTTAATCAAATTAACAGACGTTCTCTATTCGGTTTCCAACTAGGTTGGAACTATGAAAGAATGCAGAATACTGGGTATTTATTCTTAATCTTGCCACAACTTCGTAAGATTTATGGTGATAATACTCCAGAATTACAAGAAATGATGAAGACGCATGTTCAGTTCTTTAACACTTCTAACTTCTTCAATACCATTATTACCGGTATTGACTTAGCTATTGAAGAAAATGAAGGTGTTGAAGGTAAAGATACTGTTACTGGTTTGAAGGTTGGATTAATGGGACCTTTTGCCGCAATTGGTGACTCAATCTTTGCTGCCTTGATTCCAACAATCTTCGGTGCCCTGGCTGCTTCGATGGCTTCTCAAGGAAACCCAGTAGGTGTATTTATCTGGATTGCTACTCAAATTGCTATCTGTTTCTTCAGATGGAAGCAACTACGGTTTGCTTATGATAAAGGTGTAGCTCTTGTTACTGATATGAGAGATCGTTTGAATGCTCTAACTGATGCTGCTACAGTACTTGGTGTATTTATGGTGGGGGCTTTAGTAGCTACGATGGTTAATGTTAAGTTTGCTTGGGTACCACAAATTGGTAAAGTTACAATGGATATCCAAAATAACTTAGATATGATCATTCCTAAACTCTTGCCTGCTTTGATTGTTGGCTTTGTTTACTGGTTACTTGGAAAGAAGAAGATGACTTCAACTAAGGCTATCTTAATTGTTTTAGTTCTTTCAGTTATTCTTGGCGGCGTTGGTGTTCTTGCTAAGGTTTAGCAGTAAATTAAAGGAAAAATATTATGACAAAAGAATTAGTGTTAATCAGTCATGGTAAGATGGCTGAAGAAGTTAAAAAAAGTGCAGAGTTAATTATGGGTCCTCAAGAACATATTCATGTAGTATGCTTACTTCCGGAAGAAGGACCAGAAGATTTTGAAAAGAAGTTTCAAGATACCATTAACGGTATTCCGGAAGAAGATTTAACAGTATTTGCTGATTTAATGGGTGGCACACCAGCTAACACAGTTAGTCGCTTGATTATGAGTGGTCAAAATATTCACTTAATTGCTGGAATGAATCTGGCTATGGTAATTGATTGGCTAAATAGTCAAATGATTGGTAATGATGCAGATTCTGTGGCTGCTGGTAAAGCAGGAATTGTAGATATTAATCAAATGCTTGCTAGCATGAAGAAATAAATACATTAAAGAAATAAAAATAGCTCACGTGGGTAAAACTTACGTGAGCTATTTTTTATTAATACTTATAAAATTGTATATCTTTATCAGCTTTTAGGATAAGCTATTAGATATAACGAACAGACAGAATCAGTCCTAATAAATATTAAAGAAGTGAAAAAATGAAAAAATTTTGTTCGAAATGTGGAGCACCCTTAAAACCTGATGATCAATTTTGCTCAATATGTGGTACTCCTGTTGATGGTAACAGTAAACACGAACTGGAAAAAATAAATTCTATTAAGCAAAGACCACAAGTCAAAAGAAGTGAAATTCGTAATTCTAAGAGAAATTTTAAAACAAGAAATATCATTATCGGAGTAATTATTGCTATTGTAGTGCTCGTTGCTGGAGGGTGGGCAATTTATCAACATGGCCGCTCTTCAGCAGAAAGCAAAATAATTGGTGGTAATGGCAGACTAACTACTGCTGAAATAAAAAAGATGCCAAATAAACAACTAGCTGCTTGGGCAATTCTCTACGCAGATAAAAAATATGGTAAAAAATGGGGAGAAGCAGCAGATGAATTAAGAAATGGACATTTAACAATTAAGAGTTACTCAAGCCATAAATTTGGCGACTACGAAATTAGTGCTACAAATGGTAGTACTTTGTATGCTGTAAATAACCAAGTAGGATATCTTATTTCTAAAGATAAAAAAGAGATAACTTATGTCGGAAATAAGTCGAATTATAGTAATAGAGATGTTTTAGAACAAATTTATCCAGTAGTTAAATCTGAAAATACTGAAGAGAATGTAAGTAATTGGAATAATAATTTAACAATTGTTAAGGGAAAAGATCGTACTGCCTCTTCAAGTACAAAAAAATTTACGACTGAAGAAAAGAAAGACACTAAGACAACTAAATTATGGTCGGATGAGCAGAGAGACAGGTTAATTAGTTATATGGATGAATTTGGTGATAAAATGCACCAACCATATTCGCATTATACTGGTAGCGGAAGTATAACAACTGCAGCTGGTCAAGAATACCCGAGTTTTCTATCAGAAGGAAAATTCAAATTGAGTTCAGGTGATAAGGATAGTCGTGATCCTGAAGATATGGATAGTATTAACCTCAAGTGGAATCCAGATGTTACTGATAAAGACAATGATAGTAATACATACAATGTAGTTGCAATCTTTAACTATAATGGAAAAAGTGCGGAACAGCACATTACTTATCTTTTTTGCTTTTACCATGGAGAACCAGTAGCTCTTGTTGATCAAACAACTAATGGAGAATACACCGTGGTTCATGCAACTGCCAACCATGACTTAACTTCTAACTTTGAAGAAATTGCTAATAATGATTAGAAAAAGAAAAATCTGGTAGAAACCATCTACCAGATTTTTTTATTTATTAATATACAGCACCATCATAGAAGTTGTATCTTGGACGGTTGAAATCAAATGTAGCTAATTCACTCATTTTAATTACGTTGTCAGCAACGCCCCAACTCATTAAATTGATTGATTCACCATATAATTCATCAGGAATTACAAGTAAAACATACTTTCCTTGAGACATAGCGTAACCTAATTCCATCCCTAAACCAACGTCTTCTTCTTTAGGAACATAAACGCCAAGCATAACGTCACTAGTTTTAATACCAACTAAGTCACCATTATAAGTTGCTTGTGCCCATTCTTTATCATGTAAGTATTCGGGATGTTCGTCAACACGAATATCTTTATATTGATTTTGAAGAGGAACATAGCTGTTTTCTAAATCAATAGTAGGATTAGCATTGAGAGCGCTCATTGCATCTTTGTAAGCCTTGTTTTGAGTTTCAGTAAACCAACCAGCACCAAAATAAACTGTTTTTTGTTTTGTCATGGAAAAACCTTTCTTTCTTATTGGTGGAATATTTTTTACATTAACTAACTTTAACAAAATTTGCCCAAAAGAAACACCCACTTTTGTGTTTTTGAAATCGGTTTTATATAATGAAACTAGAAATTTTTGCTTAGGAAAGGCGGAACCTACTACGAATACTAAAAAAAGTCTTTTCGATCCGCAAGCTGTCTTTGTAACAGACTTAACTGATCGAAACGAGATATTCAAGACCGTTTCTCAAAAATTATATGACTTAGGCTATGTTAAAGAAGATTTTTTAGGCGATATTATTGAACGTGAAGATAAGTATCCAACTGGAATTTCAATGAGACCTTTATCTAGAGAACTTCCAGATGTTGCAGTTCCTCATACTGAAGGGGATTATGTTAGCGCACAATTAATTGTACCGATTGCTCTTAGAAATTCAGCAACTTTTAATAATATGGTTAATCCAAGCGAAGCATTGGAAGTTAAGTTCTTATTTTTGATTTTAAATAATGATCCAGATATGCATTCAACTATTTTGGCTAAAATTATGGACTTTCTAGCTGGAACTTCAGTTGATGATTTAAATGAATTATTTAATTCAGATTCAAATGAAGAAATTTATGATTTTTTAGAGAATAATTTTGAAATTGAAAAATAAAAAGAAGCTGCTTTGCAGCTTCTTTTTGTCTCCAGATTAAATTATTAAACTTCCGGATAATCAGTACTTGAAAATGAAAGTGAAAAGTAATCACACCGTTTATAGCCAATAACTAGTTCAACTACTTCACCTGTAGTAGATAAAATAGTTTTTTTGACTTGTCGTACAACGGGATAATCTTTAGCTATTTTTAGTTGCTTACTAATTTCGCTATCAGCTTTTACAATTGTGTCTGTTTCAGTAAAGGGCTCATCAAATAGGTACAATTGCTTATCACTTTGCAAGGTTTCATAGATGCTATGATAATTATTCGGATTTTTAGCTAAATCTCGGTTAATAAATTTAGCTGGTATAAATGAACGGTGCACCATAAATGGTGTGTCACCAATTAAACGTAAACGTTCAATATAGTAGTAACTATCATATTTGGGTAAACCGAGTTTTTTTAATATTTCGCTCTGCTTTTCTTCTTGAAGTTTCAAAACTTTAACTGAATCTTCTTCTTGTTTGTTTGAGAAGACTTCATTATCACTAAGACGAACTAATTTATCTTTTCTTGATCGTGAAATAAAAGTGCCTTTTCCTTGATGACGAACTAAATATCCTGCCTTGACAAGATCTTTCACAGCTCGGATAACAGTAATTGAAGAAACATTAAACTTATCTTTTAATTGAGCTTCACTATAAAATTTATCTCCATATTTAAATTTGCCAGAGATAATTTCTTGCTTTAGCTCGTTTTCAATTTGTAAATATTTTGGAATATCCATAATCTATATCAATCCTCAAGATAGATTCTCCTAAGATCCATGATATCACTGCTTGAGAGCTTCATGGTAGAACGAAGGTATTCGTTGATGCCACCGTATTGCTGGTTTAGGACGTGTACAGCATGGTCTAAGTATTCTGGGTAGACTGACTGAATATCTTTAATAGACTGCAATACACGCTTGCTAGAACCGTCAGCGGCTGCTTGCTTAAGCATGGCATCAACAAAACTTTTTGTTGTGATATTGGTTAGAGTATAGTCATATTTGATAGTAGTAAAAGGTACACCTAATGCTGATAAGATCAATAAAGCTCCAAATCCTGTCCGATCTTTTCCGGCAGTACAGTGGAAAAGAAGAGCATTCTTGTCTTTATCATTTGTAAGCAAAAGGTCAAAGAATTTACGGTAAGCTTTTTGAGCAGTCTGTCCATTGATCATGTCTTCATAGGCAAAGAACATATGCTTAAAGCCAAATTCAGGATCTTTTTCGGCATTCTCTTCTAAAGCAAAGATCCCCTTAGATGCATTAGTTAGATCATCACTAAAAACTGGGTCAAAAACATATTTAGCGCCTTCTGGAACACGATCAGGATGATCATTTTTTTCTTTTTCTGTTCTAAAGTCAACGTCATACTTAACGCCATGGTTTTGCAGTAATTCTAAGTCTGATGAAGAAAGATCAGCTAAATTACCAGTTCTAAGCAATTTATTATATTTAATTGTTTGACCGGATACAGTCTTATAGCCTCCAAGTTCGCGGAAATTGCGACCATTTTGGATGCCGATTAATTTCGTCTCATAATTTTCGCTCATTAGTATTTTTCCTCACTATAGTTATTTAAATACAGTATTATTACTTTAACATATTTTTTCTCAGATATTTTATTTTTCTCAGATCTATAAAAAGAAAACAAATTTATTAATTGGTATAATTAATGGTAAAATTACAATGTAAAGATGCAAATTCCATGCGGAGATGATTACTTATGGTAGAAGATTATGACAACATTTTAGTTCCTGTTGATGGTTCTGAAACTGCAGAGCGTGCATTTGATAAAGCAGTAAAGATTGCTCTTGATAACAATGCTCATCTGGATGTATTGAATGTTATTGATACTCGTCAATTTATGGGGGAAATGCAGGATACTTTGATTTCTGGGGATACCATTTATCAAATGACACAGGATTCCGAAGAGTATTTAAAGAGTCTAAAAGAATGGGCTAAGGAACACTTTAATTTTACTGATGTTTCTTACCATATTCGTTATGGCTCCCCTAAGAGAATTATTGCTGTTGATTTTATTAAAGATCACCACAACGATTTAATTATTATGGGTGCAACTGGTATGAACGCAGTTGAAAGAATGTTAATGGGTAGTGTTACTGCTTATGTTAACCAACATGCTTTATCAGATGTGTTAATTGTTAAGACTGATCTTGATAATAACAAGGTTGCAAAACCTAAGAAAAAGTACTTTTAAAAAACGAACATTATGAAATTCACTCTATCAGTAATGATAGAGTGTTTTTTTATAAAGTGGATCGATCCAATTTGATAAATTAATATTTACTAGCGCTTACATTAAAATAATAGTACCCAAGTACGAATATTTTTGATATGATACTTAAGAACGAACGTTAGTACTAGGGAAAGGAAGAACGATAATGACGAATTTCGATTACAACATTATAAATCGTAACCAAAATTCAGTGGCTCGTTCTTGGGCTGATTCCTTTGGTGAATCAGTCTTCATTGGTGTTGGCGCTTTCGTTGTTTTTTTAGCGACTTTTCTGGCTCAATGTGATTAGCTCTTTTTGTCAGCTCATCATATTGGGTCTTTTTTTGTATTTGTCATTTAATGTTTTTCATTAGGAGGAAATGATGAAAAAGTTCAAAAAAGTCTTAGTAGGCCTTTTTGCAATTTTACTTGCTGTTGTTGCAACTGCTTGTTCTAACAAGTCAAACAGTTCAAAGGATGGTTATACACCAAAATCATTAACTATCCAATTTGTACCTAGTCAAGCTGCTAATAAGCTTGAAGCTCGTGCTAAGCCTTTAGAAAAAATGCTTTCTAAAAAGCTTGGAATCCCAGTTCATGTTTCAATGTCAACTGATTACAACACAGTTGTTGAAGCTATGAAATCTAAAAAAGTTGATGTTGGTTTCTTACCACCTGATGGTTATGTATTAGCTCATAAACAAGGAGCTGCTGACGTTTTACTCCAATCTCAACGTTACGGCGTTAAGCAACCTGGTGGTAAGGCAACTAATAAATTAGTTGATTACTATAGAGCAGAAATTCTTGTTAAGAAGGGTTCTAAAATTAAATCTTGGAAGGATCTAAAAGGCAAGAGTATTTCAGTTCAAAACCCAACTTCTTCAGCAGGTTATGTTTTCCCAATTGCTGAACTTGGAGAAAAAGGTTTGGATGTGCCAAAGGATTGTAAGTTAGTTACTGTTACTGGCCAAGACCAAGCAGTTTTGAATGTATTAAATGGTGATACTGACGCAGCATTTGTGTTTGAAGATGCTCGTAACACTGTTAAAAAAGACAATCCTAAGATTATGGACCAAGTTGTCCCAATTTACTTCACTAAGCCAATTCCTAACGATACTATTTCTGTTAGAAGTGATATGTCTAAGTCCTTCCAAAAGAAACTTGCAAAGGCATTTATTGAAGTTGGTGAATCTAAAGAAGGTAAGAAGATTATCGAATCAATTTATAGTCACGAAGGCTACACTAAGTCTAAGGACAGCAACTTCGATATTGTTCGTAAGTATGACAAGATTATTGCCAAGGACAAGAAATAGTCAATTAAATAAAGCTTAGTTAGTAAAAGATAATTGTCTCTAAAAGACGATTATCTTTTTATGCACTGTAGTCAATTTAAATAATGTTAAGGAGATTTTTAAATTAAATGGCAGCTACTAATCAGCCGATGATTCAACTAAAAAACGTTAGTAAAATTTATGATAACGGAACAGTTGGTTTAAAGGATATTAACTTAAATATTGATAAGGGAGAATTTATAGTAGTAGTAGGTCTATCTGGTGCAGGTAAGTCTACTTTACTTCGTTCAATTAACCGTCTACAAGATGTCTCAGAAGGAGATATTATAATTGATGGTAAATCAATTACTTCTGCTAAGGGTAAAGACTTACGCGAAATTCGCCGTGATATTGGAATGATTTTCCAAAGCTTTAACTTGGTTAAACGTTCAAGTGTTTTACGCAATGTTTTAACTGGTCGAGTAGGCTACTATCCAACTTGGAAAACAACTTTTAACCTATTTACTAAGGAAGATAAGCAAAAAGCATACGAAGCGCTCCAACGTGTTGATTTAGCAGATAAAGTTTATACTCGTGCGGATCAACTTTCCGGTGGACAACAGCAACGTGTTGCTATTGCCCGTGTGCTTACTCAAAATCCTAAGATTATTTTAGCTGATGAACCAACAGCTTCACTTGATCCTCAAACTTCACGTCGAGTTATGCATGATTTGAAGATGCTTAATGAAGAATACGGGATGACTGTAGTTGCTAACCTTCACAGCGTAGAACTTGCTAAGGAATTTGGAGATCGAGTAATCGGTGTTCGTGCAGGTCAAATTGTTTATGATGGTAAGATGAGTGAAACTTCTCAAGCTGTCTTTGACGATATTTACAATGGTGGAAATGGCAAGAAAGGGGAAGAAGATGCCTAAATCTAAGGAACAGCATTTAGCTGAATTGCCTAAAAAGAAATTCAAAATTATGAACCTTGTATGGGTCGTAATTATGGTTTTAGGTCTCTTTCTTTCAGTAGATGTAACAAATACCCATATTAGTGTTTTATTTAATAACTTTAGTCAATTCACTGATATTTTTGTTCAAATGTGTCACCCCGATTGGGGATATGCCGCTACGGCAGTTCCACTTTTAATTGAAACAATTAAAATGGCAATTTTAGGAACTGTAATGGGATCAGCCATCGCCTTTGTTTATTCTCTTTTAATCGCTAGAAATATTGTTAAGAATAAGGCCGTTACTGGAATTCTAAGAATAATTATGAATATTGTTAGAACTATTCCAGACCTACTCTTAGGTGCAATCTTTGTTGCCGTTGTAGGTATTGGTCCAGTTGCCGGTGTTTTAGCTTTAACTGTATTTACATTTGGTGTGGTTGTTAAATTGTTCTATGAAGCAATTGAAACAATTGATCCAGGTCCAATCGAAGCTTTAACAGCCGTTGGTGCAAATAAACTACAAATTATTCATTTTGCTGTGATGCCACAAATAATTACTTACTTTATTTCTTATGTTTTATATGCATTTGAAATTAATGTCAGAGCTTCAACAGTTCTTGGATATATTGGTGCCGGTGGTATTGGTTTGTACTTACAACAAACTCTTCAAGTCTTTGACTATGCTAAGACCGGTATGATTATCTTAGTTATTATCGTTGTCGTAGTTATTATCGACTACATTTCTACTAAATCTCGGGAGGCGTTGATGAAATAATGGATACTACAATGAAAAAATTACCTCCTAAACCAGTGGATACTAAGAAGAAGGTTCAACACTGGACAATTGCCATTATTACTATCATTTTAATTATTTGGTCATTTGTAGGAATGGATTTTGGCGGAATAAAAGCAAGTGCAGGTCAAATCGCAGGAGCTATTGTTGCCGGAATTTTTCATCCAGATTGGTCATATGTATATAACGGAAGTGGTGAAGATTTAATTTCTCAATTATGGGAAACAATCTGTATTGCTTTCTTGGGTACTTTTATTTCTGCAATTATTTCTTTACCTTTCGCCTTTTGGGCAGCTAATACTCGTCATAAGAAATGGTATACATCCCGTTCAGGAAAAGTTGTATTAGCCGTTATTCGTTCATTCCCAGAAATTGTTTTAGCTTTGATGTTTATTAAGGCAGTAGGACCAGGTTCTGCAGCCGGTGTACTAGCTTTAGGTTTCCACTCAGTTGGTATGCTTGCTAAATTGTTTTCAGAAGCAATTGAAAACCTTGAAGAAGGTGCAAATGAAGCCGTTACTGCAGCTGGTGGATCTAAGTTTAACATTATTATGTTTGCTACTATGCCTAACTTAATGCCAGCCTTGATTTCTAATACTTTGTATCGATTTGATGTTTCAATTCGTTCAGCATCTATTCTAGGTTTAGTTGGTGCTGGTGGTATTGGTTATCCATTAATCATTGCCTTGCAATACCGTCAATGGAATCGTGTTGGTGTAATTCTAGTTGGTATTATTGTCATGGTTGTTGTTATTGACTGGATTTCTGGCTGGATTCGAAAGAAATTAGTTTAATTAATTAGTAAAACATGTAGTTTATCTAAACTACATGTTTTTATTTTGGTAAATTATAAATTTTTTTGTAATATCTACCTATAATATGGATAAGTACAGGAAAAAAAGAACTTTTTTGTTATAATGGAAGTTGTATTTCAAGGAGGACAATATGGATAATTTAACTACCATGACATTGGCTGACGATATGGCTTTATCACAAGAAAAGATTATCAACGGCCAACAAGACCTGAATACCAAGAGAATTTATAATGAAATTAATAGTTTGGATATTCTTGATAAGCCAATCGAAGAATACTTTGATATGACTCAAGATGAATACTACAATAGTGAATCTGATGGTAAATTAACTTTACTGCATTTAGATAAACCATTGCGTGAGTTAAGTGATCGTATTTTAACTAATCACGTAGATGGATATGTAGATCAAGACGAGATTAATTTAACCTATAATCATGAGGATCCATTGCAAGATGGTAGCTATGATCGTGCTACTGATTTACATGTACTTTTATATAGTTTAAAAGTCATTGGCGCTGTGAGAGCTATTGCTCCGAATGATTTGAAAAAGGTTTTGTCTAAAGATGCGGTTTTATCATTGGGTCTTGCCGCAAATGCTTTGGCAAATAATTAACCCCAAGGCCAAGTAAGGGCCTTTTTTTGTGTGATGAGTGGGGAAGAGTATCATGAAAATTATCAAGAAAACCAAAGGTATGATTGATAAATTTTCCGGTGTAACCCGGAAGATGATGCGAAAGAAAAATAATATTCCATTCGATGGAATGCAAAAGTATATGACTGTTGGTGAGTATAACGTTGGAGCGCCTGAAGGAACTCCTCATGGTGAAGAATATAAGCTCATTGTTTATAAGGACACTGACAATGTCTTGCACCAAGCTTTACGTTCGATTAATGCGTCTGATCTAGCACCGGCTTATGTTCGGAAGTTTGATAAAAGGCTAAACCGTTATACTGCATTTGTTAATAAAAAGACAGGACGTCGTTATATCGTTGAAGATCAATTAGATCAGTTAGTAGATTATGTGAAAAAGCATAGCCGAGATGGCTATAACTCAATTAATATCGGTGTTTTAACCGATACGCACTATAAAGATGCTGATAGTATTGATTTTTATGGGCATAACGGACTTCGTCATGTTAAAGAGTTTAATTATCTTGAAGATAAAGATGTTTTAGATTTAAAGGCTCATTTAGGTGATTGGATGGATGGATCCGATCCAGGATTAGTTGGCGAAGCAGAGTTGATATCTTTGTCTAGAACGTTTAGATCTAAAAAAACTAACTTTGCCGTCATCAAAGGTAATCACGATGAAAATGATAAATTTGATGAGCACCATGATCTGAGAGCTAGTTTTCCGGAAAATGAATTTGAAGACATAATGTGGCCAAGTATGTACGCACAAGATGGCATTCACTATATTACGCGCAAGCATGGGGTTGCATATTTTGATAAAGATGACGTTAGAATCATTACGGTCAATACATCTGATTTACCTTATGAGCTAGACGAGCAAGGTAAGAAAAAATACGATACTAAACTTGCTTTAGCGATTCGTGAAGATCAGATGCAAGAAATTATCGAAATTCTTGAAAATTCAAATGGTAAAACAATTATTTTCATGAGTCACGCAAATCCTATTACTCGCAAGGGAACGAATGCCTTGAAATTTAATGGGCGTTCTCTACATGAATTAATGGTTGCCTTCAATCAACGTGAAAAGGGCTATCTTAATTCAAGGGATGTTCCTCCTGAATTTACCCTAGCTAACAGCTTTGATTTCACAAAGATAAAAAATGCAAAAATAGTTGCATATTTATGTGGACACCGTCATACTGAAGACCATTAACGGTATACAATATATATTTTTTAATTGCTCGGCTCTCATGGGCCCAAACCATGCGCTTACTACGCAATACAATAAGCGCTGGAATAGACAGATGGATCATGCTAATGAAGCAGCTGGATATATAGTAAATGTTGATGTTCAAAGGCATTTATTACAAGTATTTGGATACGGAGCTGCTTCTAAGAGACGATTCTATCGAATTTAGTTTTTGAAATGTAAATAGCTTATAATAAGACTACTGTTTATTTTGAGGTGAAAGTTACTTATGTGTGGAATTTGTGCGTTTTTTGATCCTGAATTAAAGGATAAAAACTGTGCTATTCAAGGAATGATGGATACAATTAAACACCGTGGTCCATCTTCCGATGGAAAATATACTAATGATAAGGTGGCTTTAGGTTTTAGACGTTTGTCAATTATTGACCTTCGTGGTGGAAGTCAACCAATTTTTAATGAAGATAAAAGTAGAGCAATTATTTTTAATGGGGAAATTTATAATTTTAAACCATTAAGAAAAGAATTAATTGATGCAGGTCATACCTTTACTACTAAGGCTGATACTGAAGTTTTACTTCACGGCTATGAAGAATGGGGAATGGATGGCTTATTGAAGAAAGTTCGTGGTATGTTTGCCTTTGTAATTTGGGATGACAATACCAAGACTTTATATGGGGCTCGTGACTTCTTCGGAATTAAGCCAATGTACTACTCAGACCAAAATGGCAAGTTAATTGTTGGTAGTGAATTGAAGAGCTTCTTAGCTTACCCAGGATTTAAAAAGGAATTAAATACTGAAGCAGTTAAGCCATACTTAATGAACCAATATAATGACTTAAAGGAAACTTTCTTTAAGGGGGTTTACCGCTTCCCAGCAGGTCATTGGTTTGAATACAAAGATGGCAAAATGAAGACTCATCAATACTGGGATGCTAAGTATGTTGAAAATAGTCTAAGCTTTGAAGAAACCTTAGATAAAATCAATGAAGACTTAAAAGAAACTGTTGATTTATACAGAAATGCGGACGTACCAGTTGGTGCATTCTTATCTGAAGGTATTGATTCTTCTTACTTAACTAGTTTACTTGACCCTGAAGATGTCTTCTCAGTTTCTTTTGATGATTCTACATATAATGAAGCATCAAAGGCTAAGGCACTTTCTGACTTACACGGCTGGAAATTCTTTGCAGATAAAGTTGATGCAGATGAAGCAATGCGCGACTTCCCAGAAATGCAATATCACATGGACGAACCAGATGCTAACCCATCTATTATTCCATTATGGTACTTGTGTAAATTAGCTAGAAAGCATGTTACTGTTGCCCTTTCTGGTGAAGGTGCCGATGAATTATTTGCAGGCTACGTTAACTACGGCATGCATACCCATAATGATGTAATTAAGGTCTTTACTGCTGGCCTTAAGAAATTACCTAAGAAGAGTCGGGTTCGTTTAGCTCATAAGATTAAGAAGATGCCTAACTTCCCAGGTAAAGTACATATGTATACTAACTTGGCAGAGCCAAGTGAATTTTATGTTGGACAATCTGTCATTTATGATATGGACTATCCAACCATCTTTACTTCTAAAGATGCTAATGGTATTTTGCGTGATAAATACAAGAATGATTTGACAGTTAACGGTATTTATCAAGAAGACTTTAAGAAAGTTAAAAATATCGATGAAGTTAAGCAAATGCAATATATTGATCTTCACCACTTTATGCTTAATGATATTGAGCAAAAAGCAGATAAGATCTCAATGGCTCACTCTCTAGAATTACGTGTGCCATATCTTGATAAGAAGATTGCAGAACTTGCTAACTCAATTCCAACTAAATATCTAGTTAACCGTCACGATACTAAATATGCTCTTCGTAAAGCATCTGAGAAGGTCTTACCAGAAGAATGGGCTCAAAGACCTAAGCTTGGTTTCCCAACTCCAATTAAGCAATGGCTTAAGGAACCAAGATTTTACAAACAAGTTAGAGAATTATTTACTGAAGACTTTGTAGATGATATTTTTGACCAAAAGAAGATTGTTAAATTACTTGATGATAACTACAAGGGCGATGGTTCAGCTCGTCGTCAAATTTGGGCTATTTACACTTTCCTAGTTTGGTACAAGTTATTCTTTGTTGATTATGATGAAACTGTTAAGAAGTATCAACATGTTCAACCAGAAGTAGCAGAATTAATCGAAAGTGGCAGACTTGTTTAATTAAAGTTAGAGAGAAGTACGGATACAAAATGGTACAAGCAAAATTTACCCCTATTTTATTAGGTAGTGATATCAATGTTTACGGAATGGCCCGCTCCTTCAACGAGGCTTATGGAATTAAGGTTCAAGCTTGGGCTGCTAGTCAATTAGCAGCAACGCGCTATTCTAAAATTGTTGACGTAGAAGTTCATGAAGGCTTTGAAGAAGATCCAGGCTTTATGAACGTTATGAAGCAAAAGATTGAAGAATACAAGAATCATCCAGAACCAGTTATTTTAATTGCTTGTGGAGATGGATACGCAGAATTATTAGCTAAGCATAAGGATGAATTGAAGGATACTTTTGTTGTTCCTTATATTGATTATGATTTGTTAGAGAAGCTAATTTCTAAAGAAGGTTTCTACGAAATTGCTGAAAAGTATGGTCTTCCATATCCACACACTAAGATTGTGACTATGGATGATTATAAGGCTGAAAATTATTTGAATTTACCATTTGATTATCCAGTTGAATTAAAGCCAGAAGATCCAGTTTCATGGTTGAATTGTCAATTTGAAGGCCGTAAAAAAGCCTTTACTATTCACGATGAGGCAGAATTAGTAGATATCGTTGGTAAGATCTACACCAATGGTTATACTGAAGACTTGATTTTACAAGATTTCATTCCAGGCGATGATTCTAACATGCGTGTTCTTAATGCTTATGTTGATAAAGATCACAAGGTTAAGATGATGTGCTTAGGTCACCCACTTCTTGAAGACCCAACTCCTCAATCTATCGGTAATTACATGGCAATTTTGCCAGCCTTCAGCCAAAAGCTTTACGATACTGTTCAATCATTCCTTGAAAAATTGAACTATACTGGTATGGCTAACTTTGACATTAAGTACGATCCAAGAGATGGCGAATACAAATTCTTTGAGATCAACCTCCGTCAAGGTCGTTCAAGTTTCTATGTAACTTTAAATGGCTATAACTTAGCTAAGTGGTATGTAGATGATTATGTTGAAGATAATTTGAAAGATAAGCCAACAGTTTATGGAAATAAAGATGGGGCTAACTATATGTTGTGGCTTGGTGTTCCAAAGAAGATCTTTAAGGAATATGCTTACGACAACGGTTCAAAACGCTTAGCTGAAAAGTTAATTGACGAGGGTCACTACGGTACAACTGTCTTCTATGATAAAGATCGTAGCTTAAAACGTTGGTTATTGATGCACTACATGTTCCATAACTACTATGCTAGATATAAGAAGTACTACCAAGTAAATAAGGGGCAATATTTTGAAGAAGAAGCTAAAAAATTAGAAAAACAAGCTCTTCGTGATGGTCAACAAGAAAACCATGAAAATGAAATTTAATTAAAAAAATATCCTTAAGGAGTGTTGCTCTTTAAGGATATTTTTTTATTTTTTAAATGAAAACTGTTATTTTTAAATTGTATATATTATACTAACAAAAATATGGGTTAATTTGTATGATTAAAAAGGGAGAGTAATTTGAAGATTGGAGAAGCTTTACGAGAAGTTCGACTTAATCTAGGATTAAGTCAAGCTAAAATGTGTGAGGGAATAGTACAAAGACCTTTTTATGCACTTGTTGAAAGTGGAAAAAGTGGAATTAGAGCTGAAAGCTTAATAATGCTTTTAATTAAGCATGAAGTAGATATAAATTATTTTTATAATTTGGTAATGGACTCTTATGTAACGTCAGAAGCTCAAATAGATAGAATGCTACAAAATAAAATGGAGTATGCTGTTAATTCTAAAAATATTAAGAGTATAAATTATTACAAAAATAAAATTATTCGTTCATCCTCTGATGAAATACTAAAACTTAGAGCGCAAGTAACAGCTGCTTACTTTAATAATCAACTGGATAATATAAATGATGAAATATGTCAAAAAATATATAAAGAATTTGATAAAGAGAATTGGATTAAATCTCCAGCACTTTTAAGATTATTGGCTAATACAATGCCATTATGGAAGCATGAAATCTTATCTTCTCGTATAAAACATTTATTGCATACAGTACAGAGAAAAAAGTAGAGTCGGAATTAATGCTAGAAAGATATGTTAGAATTTTCGAAAACTATCTAGTAACTTGTTACGATCAAAAAAAGTATAAAAGTGCGGAAGATGCCTGCTTTATTAAAGAAATTATTGATTATATTTTAAATAACGTAACATCGTTTCATTTTATGATATATAGATTTCATGCGTATTATATGTTGGCATTATTTGAAAATGATCAACAGGAATTAGCTAATATTCAAAAAATTTTAATAGAATATGGATATGAAGATCTTATAGGTAGCTGGCCGACATAGCTGTAATAAATATAATACAATGCAATAAATATGAGCGTTGCTTATGCTAGGATGAAAAAAATAATAAATATAGGAGAAAAAGTTGTATGAAATATTGGAAAACTTTTACGCTGAGTAGCCTTGTATATTTAATTTGTTTTTTTCTTGATTACATTGTAGAGCTATTTAGTATTAATGAAACTAGTGTTAAGACAACAATATTTGGATTAAAGATAGTTACTAAAATGACAATGCACTCTCTTAACACTACTTTTTCTTTGACATGGTACACTCTTTTAACTTATGTGATATTTGTGCTTTTATGTGAATTAGCTGTATTTATTTTTTATAAGAATAAGAATATAGGATAATCAAAGTTGACATGGTACAAAAACAGTGAAAAATTGAAAATCTAAATATTTTGAGATAGACTTTTTAAGTTTTATCCTTTTTCCGAGAAAAATACTGCTGAGATTTTTTTACTCTCAGCAGTATTTTTTTGACTACTTTACTAATTATAGAAAATTTTGAAAATGAGTCTCTCTCCTGCTAGACGTGACTTTTGCTTAATACAATATATATGATCCAAAATGTCAATACCTACAATATCATGTAGTTTCTGATAGAATAGAACCATAGATATTGTGAAAGAAGAGAATAACCATGTTACAACAAGATGCTCAAATTAAATCAATTACTCAAATGACACTGCCAGAAACAGCTATTAAAAGAGACGGTAGCATCTATCCTTTTGCTCTTTACAAAATTGAAATGGTTTTAGATAGCTTGCATCTGACTGAACATGAAGCAGATATTCTACCTGCTATCCTTCAAAAACTAAATGGTGCAAAGCAGACTTCTACTGAAAAAATAGCAGATGCATTTGTTCAAACATTAATCGAACTCGGCTTTAGTGATGAAGCAAATGCTTATGTTGATTATCGTAGAGAAGACGAAGCTAATTTTAAGAAGCAAACTGAGACCACTAACCGTCTGGATCGCTTAGTTCATCATGATCCAACAATTGTTAATGAAAATGCTAATAAAGACTCACGTGTTTTTTCAACTCAGCGTGATTTAACAGCTGGTGTAGTTGGTAAAACAATCGGTTTAACAATGATGCCAGAACATATTGCGAAGGCTCACTTACGCGGTGACATTCACTGGCATGATCTAGATTACACACCGCTCAGTCCTCTAACTAACTGTTGTTTGATTGACTTTAAAGAGATGCTAAGTCATGGATTTACAATCGGAAATGCAAATATTGAATCTCCTCATTCAATTGAAACTGCAACTGCTCAAATGTCTCAAATTATCGCTAATGTTGCTTCTAGTCAATATGGAGGCTGTTCTGCTGACAGAATAGATGAAGTTTTAGCTCCATATGCTGAAAAGAATTATCACAAGAATATTAAGGAAGCTAGCGAATTTTTTGACGATGAAGAAAAGATCAAGGCTTTTGCAGTTAAGCGAACAAAAAAAGATATCTATGATGCTATGCAAGCTCTTGAATATGAAATTAATACCCTATTTTCAAGCCAAGGACAAACTCCATTTACTACTTTAGGATTTGGATTAGGAACATCCTGGATTGAACGTGAAATCCAAAAAGCAATCTTAAAGATTAGAATTGAAGGCTTGGGAAAAGACAAAAGAACAGCTATCTTTCCTAAGTTAGTCTTTACGCTAAAGAAGGGACTTAATTTACATCCTGGAGATCCAAACTATGATATCAAGGAATTAGCTTTGGAATGTTCTACTAAGCGTATGTATCCAGATATTGTTAGTTATGACATGATTAAGAAAATTACTGGATCATTTAAAGCTCCAATGGGTTGTCGTTCCTTCTTACAAGGTTGGAAAGATCCAGAAACTGGTAAAGAAGTAAATTCCGGTCGTATGAACTTAGGTGTTGTTACTCTAAACCTACCTAGAATTGCAATGGAATCAAAAGGAGATAAAGACTTATTCTGGCAAATCTTTAGAGAAAAGGTCCAAACAGCTCATGAAGCTTTGCAAATTAAGGCTAAACGTTGTACTGATGCTATGCCTGATAATGCTCCAATTCTTTATGAATATGGTGCTTTTGGTAAAAGGCTAAATGCGGAAGATAATGTAAATGATCTTTTCAAAAATGGACGCTGTACAGTTTCCTTAGGTTATATTGGGCTTTATGAAGTAGGTACAGTCTTTTATGGTCCTAATTGGGAACATAATGAAGAAGCACACCAATTTACTATTAATATTGTTAAAGAACTTCACGATTACTGCGCTAAATGGGAAAAAGAAGATCCAAATCACTATCACTACAGTGTGTATTCAACTCCAAGTGAAAGTTTGACTGATAGATTTTGTCGTCTGGATACTAAAAAATTCGGTAAAGTTAAAGATATCACGGATAAGGAATATTACACTAATTCATTCCACTACGATGTAAGAAAGCACCCAACTCCATTTGAAAAATTAGCTTTTGAAGCTCCATATCCATTTTATGCTGCAGGTGGATTCATTCATTATTGTGAATATCCAAACCTTAAGCAAAATCCTAAGGCACTAGAAGCTGTCTGGGACTGGGCTTATGATAAAGTAGGATACTTAGGAACCAACACTCCAATTGACCAATGCTACAAGTGTGGTTTTAAGGGTGAATTTAAGGCAACCGCTAAAGGCTTCGAATGTCCACAATGTGGAAATCATGATTCAGAAACTTGTGACTGTGTAAAGCGTACTTGTGGTTATCTAGGCAATCCTTTGAAACGTCCAATGGTTCATGGTCGTCATGAAGAAATTGTCCATCGTGTAAAGCACTTGAATATGGGAATGGAAGAAAAGATGGCTAAGGATGAAGTTAGAAAGAATGACGAATACTGATGCCAGAGAAGGATAAAAATAATCAAGAAGGTCCTGATGTTCGAGGAAATCTAATTAAGGTTAATGTTGGTGGAGATACAATCTTTGTTGATTCTAATCAATACAAACCACAAGTTGAACATGCCAAAAAGTTAAAACAACAACATAGAAAACCGAAAAATCCTAAGCCACAAGAATGGAAGTCAGAAGAATACTCTAAGCATAAAATTGCTGACTATAAGCCATTTAATTTTGTTGATGGTGAAGGAGTTAGATGCAGCTTATATGTGAGTGGATGCTTATTTGACTGTCCCGGTTGTTATAATTTAGCAGCCCAGAATTTTAATTATGGACGTCCTTATACACAAGAATTAGAGGATAAAATTATTGAAGATATGTCTCAATCCTATGTGCAGGGCTTAACTTTATTAGGCGGCGAGCCCTTTTTAAATACTTGGGTGTGCTTGAAATTAATTAGCCGGGTACGAAAAGAATTTGGACATAGTAAAGATATTTGGTCTTGGTCAGGCTATACTTGGGATGAACTTCAAAAAGAAACGCCCGATAAGAAAGAAATGCTTTCAAAGATTGACATTTTAGTTGATGGACGTTTCATGGATGATTTGAAAGATCTAACACTACAATTTCGTGGTTCAAGTAACCAGCGAATTATTGATGTTCAAAAATCAATTAAGGCTAATAAGGTTGTTATTTGGGATAAACTAGTTAGATAAATTTGATAGAATAAGGGAAACAAGAGAGTTTCTCTTATTTTTTTAGGTGAAAAGATGCAAGAAAAGAATTTGAAATTAGTAGATAAAATTATGACTGCTCTTCAAAGTGTTGAAGATCCAGAGTTATTGATTGACGTAGTCAATCTAGGCTTGATTTATGGAATCGATATTGAAGGAGATCATGCAACAATCAAGATGACCTTAACTATTGTGGGTTGTCCCTTGTCTACATATCTACAAAACGCAATTGAAAAGGCAGTTTTATCGGTGCCGGAAATAAACACTTGTGATATAAAGTTGGTTTGGTATCCAGTTTGGAATCCAGAACGCATGACAGTAGCTGCTAAGAAACAATTGGGGATGCTTGATAATGAGCAAGCACTTGACCAAGAAAATGAAATTGAAGAGACAGAGCAAAAAGAGAAGATAATTGATTTTTCTGTTCCAATAAAGAAGCTGGCTGAAGAATATCCAGATTTTATTCAAATTATGTATGATTGCGGCTTTACTAGAATTAAAATCCCAGGTTTGTTGGCTACCGTAGGAAGAGTAATGACGATTCCGCTTGGTGCACAAGCTATGAAAATTGATTTAGATAATATAAAGCAGGCGTTCGAGGATAAAGGCTACAAGGTGATTGATTAATGAAAGAACTAGATAAGGAACGACAACAAGCTATTTTAAAAATTTTAAATTTTATTCAAGACGGTGGAGAGCTTGAAGAAGCAAAGAAAATGTTTCAAGCTGCCTTTGATCAAGTTGACGTGGCTGAAATCACTGCAGCAGAAAGAGAATTAATTGCTCAGGGCCTTGATCCAAGAAAGATCCAATATTTGTGCAATGTTCACGCTGATGTTTTTAAGGGTAATATTAAGGAAAATAAGGAGAATTCTGAGTTTGAAAAACCAGGTCATCCGGTTCATACATTCAAGCTAGAGAATATTGTCCTTAAGTCCTTGGTAAATGATGCGTTATTGCCAGACTTATCTAAGTGGGAAAAGGGAGATAAGGGTGCACTCTCAAAGTTAAGACAGGAGTTAAAAGACCTGGCCAAAATTCACTATCATTATGCTCGTAAAGAAACTTCAATGTTTCCCATTATGACTAAATATGGAATTACTGCACCACCGAAAGTTATGTGGGGCGTTGATGATAAAATCCGAAAACTTATTGGTCAAGCTAATTTACTTATTAGTCAAAAAGATATTAATAAAGTTGAAGTGTCTAAGGCAATAAAAGAGACAGCACATGAAGTGCTTGAGATGATTTTTAAGGAAGAAGAAATCATGTTGCCAATGATTGATGAAGTTGCCAGTGAAGAAGACTGGGGCAATGTCAAAAATGAAGAAGAACAGATTGGCTATACCTTGATTCAAAAACCAATGAATTGGAAACCTAAGGAAAAGCCTAAAAATGATGGGCCACTTTCTATCGATAAATTAAGTAGCTTAGCACTAAATTTTGCAGAAGGGAGCTTAAATTTAGAGCAATTATCTGCAATTTTAGACTTATTGCCTTTTGCATTAACTTTTATTGATGAAAATGATAAAGTAGCTTATTTTGGCGGAGGCGCCAATATTTTCCCTCATTCTAAAAATGCGATTGGCAATAGTGTTTATTCTTGTCATTTACCTGAGAGCGTACCACGAGTTAAAAAGATTTTTGACGATTTTCACCAAGGGAAAAAAGATAAGTATGAGTTTTGGTTTAAGCCAAGACATATGGGACGATACTTATACTTACAGTATTTTGCTGTGAGAAAAGATAATAAATATTTGGGCTGTTTAGAGGTTGCCCAAGATGTTACTGATATTAGAAATTGGAAGAATGAAAAGAAATAATTAGAAGACTCTACCTTTGGGCGGAGTCTTTTTTACGCTCGTGCAAAAATGTTTATTAATTGCTAGACTGAATGTAAGAATATAGAAGAAAAGGGTGAGAGAGTTGCATAATAAGGGAAATATTCAACCAGATGATGATATAAAGTTACATTGGCTTCTTTTAGGTGAGTTATTTACCTGGATTGGAGCCAGTTTTATTTGGCCATTAACTTCAGTTTATTTGAATAAAAGACTCCATGTTTCTTTAGCTATGATTGGAATAGTACTTTTATTTAATTGTTTGGCCAATATGCTTGGTTCATTTATTGCTGGCTGGGCATATGATCATTTCAATCCATACTATTTAATTATCGCCGGCGCTGGTTTAGATGCCTTAGTACTATTTGGGATGGCTGTTAATCATACTTGGCCAATTTATTGGGTTTGGATGACTTTGACTGGTCTACTGGGCGGCTGGAATGGTGCATTAATTAATTCAATTGCGACTAGCATTAAGTCTAAGCCCGGTCGATATGTCTTTAATACAATTTATTTTGCACAAAATCTTGGTGTGGTATTAGGGACACTCATTGTAGGTTATATCTATGATTATTCAGTTACAATTTTATTTGTAATTGCAGCAAGTCTTTTTGTGATTGTAAGTATAAATGCAGTTATTAATTATCGACCAATTATTAAGTTTCATTTAGAAAGAAAAGCGCAACAAAATAAAGATAGTAAAAATAAGGCAACTCCGATGCCTGCTGCCAATCTAAAGCTGACTATTGGCTTTTTCACTACCTTAGCTGTAATTTGGTTGATGTATATGAACTGGGAATCTAACCTTTCAGTTTACATGGTTTCTTTGGGAATTCCTTTTCATTTATATAGTTTACTGTGGACGATTAATGCCAGCATTATTGTGATTGTTCAAGCATTTTTAAGTCGTTTTCCTAACACATTTAAGAACTTGTTTCATCAAGTAGTATTTGGAGTTACTATGTTTGCTATTTCTTTTGTAACCTTAATCTTTGCAAAAGACTATGCTCACTTTGTATTTTCAATGGTTACTTTAACGCTTGGTGAATCAACAGCAATGCCGGCGATGCCCGCATATGTAAATGACTTGTCACCTAGCGATAGTAAAGGTAAATATCAAGGCTTAACAATTTCAACGTCGGCTGTTGGGAGGGCATTTGGCCCTTTATTTGGAGGCTTAGTTATTGATAAGTTTGGCTATATCAATTTCTTTATTGTTGCCGCATTTGGTATTTTTATGATGTTAGCCATTATTGTTCCCCTTCATACGAGATTAAAAGGACAGCTGAAAATATTTAGGTAAATTTTTACATGATTTTTCTTATTAAGTGAAAAGCTTTACAGAATGAAAGCGATCTCTTCTTTTTATGAAAGCGCCATCTTATAATATAAATGTGCGGTAAATGAAAAGGAGATACACGATGAGAAAGATTTCACCTGAAGTTGCAAAACATATGGATAATTTATCTAATGAGGCTGGCGTAATCAGCGCATTAGCAATTGACCAAAGAGGATCATTAAAACGAATGTTAGCAGAGGCAGCAAATAAGCCTGCTGATGAAACAACAATTGTTGATTTTAAGGAGGCTGTTTCTAGCGAGTTGACGCCATACGCTTCTGCCATCTTGACAGATCCAGAATATGGTCTTCCAGCAACTAAGGTTAGAGATAAGAGTTGTGGTTTATTATTATCTTATGAAAAAACTGGTTATGACACTACTGAGCCAGGTAGAATGTGTGATTTAATTGATAATCAATCAGCACTGAGAATTAAACATGATGGTGCAGATGCAGTTAAGTTCTTACTTTACTATGATCCAGATGAAAGTGATGAAATTAATGACAAGAAGAAAGCTTTTGTTGAAAGAGTAGGAGCTGAAACTAAAGCAAGTGGATTACCATTTTTCCTTGAATTATTAACTTATGATGGGAAAATTGATGATGCTAAAGGCGAAGAGTATGCAAAGGTAAAGCCTGAAAAAGTCTTCAAAACTATGGAAGAATTTTCTAAGCCTCAATATGATGTAACAGTTCTTAAAGTTGAGATGCCATTTAATATTAAGTTTGTAGAAGGCTATAATGGCGACAACAATGTTGTTTATACTCACGAAGAAGCAAAGAAGTTATTGAAGAAACAATCCGATTTAACCGATTTACCATATATCTTTTTATCAGCTGGTGTAACTTCAGAAGAGTTCATTGCAGAGATTAAGATGGCTGAAGAAGCTGGTGCTGACTTTAATGGTGTTCTTTGCGGACGTGCAACGTGGAAGCCAGCAATTAAGCCATTTGCTGCTGAAGGAGAAAAGCAAGGTAGAGAATGGCTTTCAACTGAAGGAAAGAAAAATATCGAGAACTTAAATGATGCACTTAAAGGTGCAAAATCATGGGAAGATAAGTTAGAAGTCCAAGAATAATAGCTGAATTATTTAAATGAAAACAAGGCCACTTCTGACCTTGTTTTTTGTATAGATGAACCTAGGTCCAACCTTGAAAAAACATACTTAACGCAATAAAATAAAAAAGGAATTGTTAATTTGGAGGAAAACAATGAAAGAATTAAAATATACAAGTTTGGCTGTTGCAGCATTAACAGCTACTCTTTTAGCAAGTACTAATAATAGTAAAGTTCAAGCTGCTACAACTGATAAAAATAACACTGTCGTTGTAGCAAAATCAGATAAAGAAAAATTACAAGATGCTGTTAATCAAGCACAAAATTCAGTTAATAATGCCCAAGCAAGTGTAGATAGTAAGAAGAACGAACTAGCTGATGCACAAGCTCAGGCAAAAGCACCAAATGATGCCTGTGATGCTCAGCAAGCTAAGGTAAATGATAGCCAAAAGAATCTTTCTGATAAACAAGCTGCTGCAAAACAAGCGCAAGATAAGTTAACTAGTGCAAGCGAAGTAGCAAAGCAAGCAACTTTAGAAAATATTCAAAAGACCCAAAAGAATATTGTTGCACAGCAAGATGCAATTAAAGCTGCTAAGCAAAATGTCAGTGATGCAAATGCAGATTTAAATACAGCACAAAGTCAATTAGCGACTGCTAAACAAAAACAAGCTGATGCCCAAAATTTAGTTAACAGTAAAGAAGCCGCAAAGAAAACCGCTGATAATAATGTTGCTAACGCTGAAGCTGCCGTTAAGAATAGTGGACTAGATGAAGCAAAACAAAATGTTCAAAAAGTTCAAAACGCATTAAATGATATTAAGAAGACAAATGCGGATAACGAATCAGTTTTGTCTAAGAATCAAGCTGCTTTAGCTGAAAATAATCAAAAGATAGCAACTGTTAATAATAATCTTGCAGTGGCAAACAAGGCTGTAGTAGATGCTCAAAACAATGTTAATGCTAAACAAAAGGCACTGGCTGATGCACAACAAGCTTTGAAAGACTTACAAGATCAAGTTGCTCAAGATCAAGCAAGCGGAGCAGCTGGTTTCTTTAAGGCAATTGCTGACAATAAAGATAATTCTGAAAGTTTAAGAGAAGATGCTCAAACGGCGTATGAAATTGTAGCTGGTACATATCAAAAAGAACCAAGTTGGTATGCCCAACATGTTCATTTAGGTGCTAAAGATGATGCTACAAGTATTGAAGAAATGAAAAATGTTCTTCCATATTTACCTAAGGTAAATGAAGCACGCATAAACCATAATAGGTCTGTTTTGGGCATATCCTTAACAGATATGGCTGTAGCTATGATTGATGCAGACTATCAAACAGGCTGGTTAGACCATCCAGACAGTTTATATCAATCAGAAAATCTTACTACTTATATGCAGGAACCAGTTCAATCTTGGATGCAAGAAGAAGAAACCTGGAATGAAATGGTAAAAGAGCATCCAGAATATGCTGATGTGTTAAATAGCTCATATAATATTTATGCTTTCTTTGCAAATCATTATAATGAATATTTGCAAGTGGGTCACTTTTTGAACTTGATGGATCCAGAACTTACTCACTTTGGAATGGGCCGTTTAGATGACTCTGCTGTTTCTTGGGATGTAAATGATGTTCTTGATGTTTCAAATCCACTAAGTGTTGAAGCCTATACTGATTTATTTAATAAGTACTCTAAAGATGTATTAAAGGAAGATCAGTTAAACACTCTTAAAGCTAACGTAGCAACTGCAAATCAAAACCTAGTTGCAGCACAAAATGCAGTTAAATCAGCACAAAATAACGTTCAGAGTTTACAAGCTAACCTAGCAGAATTAAACAATGGTTCTGCTAAGATCAATAAGGCAATTTCTGATACGCAAGCTGCTCTTGCTAAGGGCCAAGAAAATCTGGAATTTGAACAAAAACAATTAGATCGAGCAAATCAAAACTTAGCAGATGTTCAAGCTAAAGTTGGTACAAAAGCAAAGGCTTTGGATGATGCTAAAGCTGCCCAAGCTAAAGCAGCAGAAGCTGTAGCTCAAGCACAAAATATTCTATCTGAAGCTACTGCTACTGTTAAAGCAAGTCAAGCCAAGGTAGATGCAGCACAAAATAATGTTCAAGCTAAAGATAATAATTTAAAGAGTGCCCAAGCTGCTTTGGATGCATTGAATCAAACTTTGAACAATTTAGAAAATGCACAATCAAATCTTTCTGCTGCTCAAACAGCTTTGAATAAGGCAAACGATGACGTAACTGTTGCTAATAAGGCCGTTAAAGCTCAACAATTAATTTTAGATACTTTGAAGGAATCTAAAGCGAAAGCTGATGCACAAGTTACAAACGCATCAGAAGAACTTAAGAAGGCGGAAGCACAATTAGCTGCTGAACAAAGTAAGCTTGAAGCTGCTAAGGCAAGGTTAGACGCATTTAATAAGAAAGAAACAGAAAACAGCCATAAAGAGACTTCCAATACTGAAAAACCTGTAAACCCAACCAACCAACCTGATACTAGTCATGTTGTAAAACCTTCAGATAAAACTGATGCAAGTAGCACTGTAAAGCCAACAGATAAGCCGGATTCAAATAGTGAAGCATCAACAAATAAATCATCTGAAACTACTACAACTGCTACTGAGTCAGATGTAAAGGATACTGATACTGTAAAAGAAAATGCTAAGGCAGATCTTAAGACTAACAATAAGTCTGAAGAAAAATCATCTACTGTTAAGATTGTTGAAAATAGTGATAGTTCAGCCGTATCAGTTGTCTTAACCGGTTCAAATACTCCAGTTAAGACCTTTGGAGAAAAGACAGTTAACGATACTACTTACTACAAAGTTAGTGCAAACCGCTGGGTTAAAGCTGATAAAGCTCATGTAGTTGCTGTAACTGGTAATGTAACTACTAATAAATTGCCACAAACTGGTGCAAAGAATGAGCTAATTGCAGCTCTTTCTGGATTAGCAGTTGCAGGAGCTAGCTTAGTTAGCTACCTTGGTATTAACCGTAAGAAAAAGAATGATTAATTTATAAAATCATATACTGATAAAAAAGAGTTGATAGATCAACGTTGAAAAACGAAGATTATCAACTCTTTTTTATTGTCTAGCAAAACCAGTTCTAACTGAATATGCATCCGAAAAAATACGGGTCATGATTTGCAAGGGTAATCGAGAGCGTACTTCATAATCAGGAAAATATTTGGTTTTTGACATGTAGCCCATAAAAGTCAATGTCGAAAGCGAAGCAAGCTGTCCATTAGGATTAGTAGTAAAGGCAATAGTAGGAACATCATGACGTGATAAATTTTTTGCAGCTTCAACTAATTCCGGAGTATTACCATTTAAGCTAATAAAAATAACCAATGCATCATCTTTAATTCTTTTAGAGGCGGTCTTAATAATATTTGGATCAGAATGAAATTCAACATATTTTCCTGTTAATTGCAATTTAACCATAATTTCTTGTCCAATTGATTCTGATAGACCACGTGCAAAAATATAGACAACGTTTGCTTGTTTAGTCATTGAAATGCTGTCTTCAATGTTACTGTAGCTAAGATTATGGAGAGTATTGTTCATTTCAATTTCATTTTTTGTAATCACACTCTTAATTTTATCGTCTGCATCATTTAAGACATCAAAATTACTATTGGAGCGATCCTGCAGTTTTAGTGACTCTCGGTAAGATGTATAGCCGCTATAACCCATTTTCTGCATAGTCCTGACGATTGTAGCAGTTGAAACATGAGCAAATTGACTTAATTTAACAATCGACATTTTTGCAATTTTTTGGGGATTTTTTTGAACTATTTCCCACAAATGGAGTTCTGCATTACTAAGATCATTATTTTGCATGTATGTACCCTTTCTGTAAAACTTTACCACTTATTAGTTAAAACGCTTTCAATTTAGAAAAACCTTACCTTCTTATCTAAGTATACTAATAATGTAAGCGGTAAGAAAAGGAGAAAAGCTCATGATTTATACAATAACACTTAATCCGGCAATTGATTTGGTAATTATTACTAAAAAATTAGAACCAAATATTGTTAATAGAACTGAGAAATTTGAGCTTCAACCTAATGGTAAGGGTGTAAATGTATCATTTATTTTGAAAAAAATGGGTATAGAAAATATGGCGACCGGAATTGGAGGTGGCTTTACACTTGATTACATTACAGCAGGCTTAAAAGAAAAAGGTATAAGTAGTAACTTTCTTAAAGTTAACGAACCGACTAGAATTAATGTTTTTACTCGGGTATTAGATCAAAACAGAGAATACAAAGAAGTAAATCCTGGTCCAGAAGTAAGTGAAAAAGTTCAAGATGAGTTTTTAAAGTATTTAAAGACAACACTAAAAGAACGCGACATTTTAATTATTTCTGGAAGCTTTTCTAAAGGAATTAAACAAGATTATTTAGTTAAAATTGCAGAGATTACGGCTGATAAAAAGGTAAAGCTAGTAATTGACTCTAGTTCTAAGGCAGTTTTAGATACTTTGCCACATCATCCTTATTTACTAAAACCAAATGATCAAGAATTAGCTAGTTTTTTTGATCTAAATGAAAAATTGGATCAAGAAAAAATTATTAAACTAGCTCGTAAGTTGATTAATGCTGGTTGTAAAAATGTTTTAGTCTCTCTAGGAGAGTCTGGTGCGGCTCTAATTGATAAAAATCATGCTTACTTTGGTAATGCTCCTAAAATTTCAGTACTCAATACAGCTGGAGCTGGTGATACCATGCTCGGTACATTTATTGGGAAAAAAGAATTGGGATGCGACACAACAGAGGCATTGAAATGTGCAATAGCCGCTGGTAGTGATACTGCGAGTCGAACGGGACTAACAGATTTTGAATTAGAAAAATATTTAAATGAAATTCATGTAAGTGAAGTTAAGTGATAGAAGGGATGAAAAAGATGACTCAATATGATTTAGTCGGAGCAACTGGGTGTTAGATATGGGATATCATCAGTAAAAATAAAGATTCTATTTGTGGAATAATGATCTTATATCATTCTTATTTAAGTTTAAGACGTTTAATTATTAAAATAATTAGTACTCCTACTAGACATAAACTCAGGCCGACTAAAATTAGTTTTGAATTGAAATTAATTTTAGTTTTTTTCTTAATTTTTTTATTTACATGTTTCTTACTTTGTGTTGCTTTTTTAGAAGAAGTAGTAGATGAAGAAGCTTTAGAGGATGATGAACTTAGATTTGAAGATGATTGATTTCGAGTTGAATATCTATAATTTTCCTCTTTAGTTTTATTAGGATCATAGCCTAGATATTTTTGAAATAAATAGAGAGCCCGAGCGGTTGGTTGGTAGCCAGCTGAATCAGTAGGAAGTGGATGTCCTAAAAAAGACATATATGCATGGTAAATATCATGGAGATTTACGTTGCCATCATCATCGATCTGTAGACCATCTTCATTAAGCTTAGGTTTTTGTGCTTCATTACTATCCTCATTATTTTTGGCGTCCTCTAACCCTTTTTGCATTTTTTTATAGGTATCAGAGCTAGTTTTAACCATAAGCCATTTGATTTCTGTTACACCGCTTTTATTTTTCCAGTCGACTGGAACCATAGCTGAAGGATTACCCACAAAGGCATATCCTTTAATATTAATAGGATTAATTCCACCATCATCAAACATACGATGTGGACTATCTGTGTAGCCGACTTGAGTTGCTAGGAGATAACGCCCTAAATATTCATTTGTATCCTGATCGTATATTTTAACGTACAATTTCTGCACACTACGTTCATGTGTTTGAGAAGATTGTGGTTCAGAATTAGAATCTGTTTCTTCGGCATGAGCAATATTAATGAATGTAAAATTAGAAAAGATAACAAATAAAATCACAATTAATTTATATATAGAAAATGAATGTGGAAATGTGGTTTTCATTATTTTTTCTCCTTCTTAGATGTAGATCTACTTATATTATCTAAGAGTCGATGTAAAAAGACTATCGTTAAATAATGAAATGATTATGTTTAATCATAGACTAATAATTTTAATAGTGATATCATTTATATAATTACTCATGAATTACAAGGAGGAATTTTATTAATGGCATTACTCAATGTACGTGGCGGTGCGGGTGATATTACTAAGCCCGATCTTAATGCAAGACCACAAGATAATCTTTACCTAGCAGTGAACTCTGAATGGATTGAAAAAGCAAAAATTCCTTCAGACCGTTCAAGAATTAGTTCTTTTGATGGTATTGATTTGAATATTGAAAAGAGCTTAATGCAAGATTTTGCGGATTTTGCAGATGGTAAAAAGAATTTGCCAAATGTTCCTAATTTTGAAAAAGCAGTTGAACTTTACAAAATTGCTAATAACTTTGACAAGAGAAATGAAGATGGGGCAAAGCCAATTAAAGCTGACCTTGAAGAAATCACTAGTTTACGTAATTTAACTGATCTTAACTTAAGAGCAGCCGATTTCTATAAGAATGCTTTTGACTTACCAATTAGTGTGTCAGTTGATGCGGACATGAAGGATACTAAAGTTCATGTTGTATACTTTGGCGGACCTGGTTTATTCTTGCCTGATACTACTACTTATGACAATCCTGCAGCAGCTGACTTATTGAAGGTATTACAAGATCAATCTGAAAACTTACTTAAAATGGCTGGCTTAAGCGAAGAAGATGCTAAGAAGTATGTAGAAGGGGCATTGAAGTTTGATAAGAAGCTTTCTAAAGTTCTTAAGTCAACTGAAGAATGGGCAGATTATCCAGCAATGTATAACCCAATGTCTTTAGCTGAATTTGAAGATAAGTTTGATAGCTTTAAGATTGACAACTTCTTAAGTAATTTATTTGCTCAAAAGCCTGAGAAGATTATTGTCACTGAACCAAGATTCTTAGATCATGTTGAAGAATTGATCAATGAAGATAATTTTGATGAAATTAAAGGCTGGATGGTTGTTAAGTTTATTAATGGTGTAGCTGCATATCTTTCTCAAGACTTCCGTGAAGCTGCTTTTCCATTTAGTCAAGCTTTATCAGGCCAACCAGAATTGTCTTCTGGTACTAAGCAAGCTTATCGTTTAGCTAATGGTATGTTTAGCGAAGTAGTTGGTGTTTACTACGGTCAAACTTACTTTGGTGCTGAAGCTAAGGCTGACGTAGAAGATATGATTCATAAGATGATTGACGTCTATGAAAAACGTATTTCTGAAAATGATTGGCTATCTGAAGACACCAAGAAAAAAGCAATTGTTAAGTTACGGGCTTTAATTTTGAAGATTGGTTATCCAGAGAAGATTGAAGAAATCTATGATCGTCTTCAAGTTGTCCCTGTAGCCGAAGGCGGTAGTCTTTACTCTAATGAAAGCGCAGCTGCTGTAGAATCAGTTAAGTATAATCTTGAAAAATTAACGCAACCAGTTGATCGAACTGTATGGCTCATGCCTGGTAACTTAGTAAATGCATGTTACGATCCACAGAGAAATGATATTACTTTCCCAGCTGCAATTTTGCAAAAGCCATTCTATGACTTGAAACAATCTCGTAGCTTAAACTACGGTGGTATTGGTGTTGTTATTGCACACGAAATTTCTCACGCCTTTGATAACAACGGTGCTAAATTTGATGAATTTGGTAACTTGAAGAACTGGTGGACAGACGAAGACTTTGAGGAATTTAAGAAACGTACTCAAGCCGAAATTGACTTATTTAACGGCATTGAATATGGTCCAGTTACCTTAAATGGTAAACAAATTGTTTCTGAAAATATTGCTGACCAAGGTGGTTTGACTGCTGCTGTTGAAGCTAATAAGGGTGAAAATGGAAACATGAAGGAAGTATTTGAAAACTTTGCTCGTGTTTGGGCAAACAAGCAACTTCCTGAATCAATTAAGACCCAAGTTTCAGTTGATGTTCATGCTCCTGGTCCTGAAAGAGCTAACGTTCAATCACAATGCCAAGAAGAGTTCTACAAGGCATTTGATGTTAAGCCAGAAGATGGTATGTGGTTAGATCCAGAAAAACGTGTTGTGATTTGGTAAAAAAACAAAGACTAATTTTAGAATCAAATGGCGAAAGCTGTTTGGTTCTTTTTTCATTGTTTGCAAAAAGAAATTATTAATAATATTATGAATTGGTATTCTTATCACTTAAGACAATATTCTTAATTAGAAAAGGTTAAACATGTTAGAAAAAATAAAAACTAATAGATTTTGCCAATTCATCTGGCCATATTTATTAATCATCTTGGCTACAACCATAGTCATTTCACCACAGCTAATCTCACACACTATTTTAGCTAGTGATGACACTGCTGATACCTTATTTCACTATAGTCGCTTTTATGATGCAGGGATGCAGCTAAAAAGTGGAATCTTTAGCATTTTCCAAACTAATTTTACTTTTCAGCAGAGCGGAAGAATTATTAATGCCATTTATGGGCCGCTTTTCGCCTATTTTAACGGGATTTTAGTTCTTATTGCTGGTAATTGGTTTAACTATCAAGTTATTTTAGCCTATCTAATTTCTTTATTGGGTGCCGGCAGCATGTATTACCTCCTAAAGCAGGTAGGTATTAATAAGCTTTTAGCTGCTGTAATGGGAATTATCTATATTAATATCGGAATGATTCCAGCCTTTATCAACCGTAGCTCATTTAATGGTTGGGGACAGGCTTTAATGCCATTAGTTGTTTTATGCGGTGTTCGCATGATTTGCGATAAAAAACGACCAATTAACTGGATTCAGTTAATGGTGGTAATGAGTCTGCTGATTCAGGTTCATGTTTTAAGTACCTTAATGGCAGTTTTGTTACTGATTCCATTCTTTATCTACTCTTTAATTATTAACAATAATTCTAAGAAAGTTTGGATATCTTTTATTAAGGCAGTTTTAGGAACCGTTGTCTTATCAGCAAATGTGATTGGTGCATTTTTAGTTTTAATGCCGACGAATCACCTTTCTGCGACTACTGAATTTGATTTGTCTCGTGGCGGATTGCGACCACATATGCTTTGGCATAACGAATATGGAACAACATTTGCATATATTTTGCCAATTTTTGTTTTATTAATTATTGCGCAATTTATCTATGTTGTCATGCACTATAAACGAGACAGGCTAAATACTTTCGTAACCATTTGGGGGATTGTCTTATTAGGCTTATCTTCATTTGTTTTTCCATGGGGACTAGTTCAAAGAGCTTTCCCAAGCTTAAAATCCTACTTTCAATTTCCATTTAGATTAACAGTTGTGGCATATCCATTGGTTTTACTAGGGATGGCTTTAACGGTTAACTACTTACTAAAAAAGGGAGTTAAGCCAAAAGCAGTTGGTATTAGCTTGGTAACAATTTTACTTTTAGAAGCAGCGGTGCCAAATGTAATTACCAACCACATTTTCACAGTTGCTTGTCGAAAAGATGCACAAGTTCAAGTTGTTGCTAAACAATCAACCAGTGACAAAATGCTAGAAATGTTGAAGTGGCATTATTTACCGGACTACTTACCAACCAAAGACAAGTCGATTGATCAAAATGCAGCTTATCTATATAAAGTTAATGTTGTTGAGCGATACCAAAAATTTGATCACAGAGTTACTAAAAATGGTGATTTAGTATTGTCTTGGAAGGCTAATAAAGATAATAAAATAGTTTTACCTGTTGTGCTTTACACGCAAAGTGAACTAACAGTGAATAGTAAAAAATTCTCTGGCGCTAAAAATGTAATTGGAAATCCAATTGTTGATCAAAAAGCCGGATTGAATCGTGCTATTCTACACTTTGCAGTGCCAAGCTGGTTCTATGTGATAAGTGCAATTTCATTAATTTCTTGGCTTTTAGTTATTGTATTTTTACTATGGAAAAAGTTTATAAATAATAAAGACAATTAAAAGATATTTAAATCATATACAAAAGCAGTTCCTCAATAAGTTAAATTTATTAGGGAACTGCTTTTTGTTTGTATGGTTTATTTTCAATTAATGCATAGCTATAGAAAGCTCGTTATGTTATTATTTAACTGTAAGGATTGAAACCGCTTTCTATGGTTTCAGAGGAGGCAAAAAGTTGAGTACACAAGAACGTTATTCTCATGATGAGTTAAGAAAAGCTAACAAAAAATTTAGTCGGGTTCGTTCTACTATTGAATCTGCCTTTTATGGCAACAATGTACACGAAGTAACTAGTGTTGCTGAAGCTTATAATTTAGCTAAGAAACAATCTGGTGTTATTGAAACTGATTTACCAATTTTACATACTAAAGAACTTGGTTTACCACAAGGTGCAAAGCAATTAGTTTATAATCACGGTAAAATCTTGGGTAGAACAGCAAGTGCACGTCACTTTGTTGATGATCCAAAAGAGGATCCTGAAGCATTAGCTGGCAATTTACGTGAAGATATTTATAAGGGCCATGATCAAAAATTCTTAAAAGCAACAGTTTTAGTAGGATTAGATCCAAGCTTTACTGTTAAAGCACATATTATGATGCCAGAAGACCAAGCCTTTAACTTACTTTCATATATCTTGAACTTCCACTTCTTTGATGAAGAAGCAGAAAAGATCTATAAGAAATCGAAGTTATATGATGAAGGAGATATTTACTTCTATTTTGATCCAAATACACAAGATGAAGACTATCCAAAGGGCTTTGGTGTCTTTGATGCTCCACATAACTGTGCTGCAGTCTTTGGCTTACGCTACTTCGGTGAATTAAAGAAGGGTACTTTAACTCTTGCATGGGCTATGGCTCACAGAAACGGTTATACTGCTTGTCACGGTGGTGAAAAGTCATTCCACTTTAAGGATAAGGATGATAAAGTATTTGCTTTCTACGGCTTATCTGGTTCAGGTAAATCTACTTTGACTCATGAAATGTATGATGGTAAATATGATATCACTGTTTTGCACGACGATGCATTTATTATTTCTCGTGAAGATGGATCTTCAGTAGCATTAGAGCCTTCATACTTTGATAAGACGCATGACTATCCAGCAGGTCATCACGAGACGAAATACTACACTACAATTATGAACTGTGCGGTTACTCAAGATGAAGATGGTAAGAAAGTTATTGTGACTGAAGATCTTCGTAACAATAATGGTCGTGTTATTAAGACACGTTATACTTCACCACATAGAGTTGACTATGAAAGTGCACCAATCACTGCCTTATTCTGGATTATGAAGGATGGTTCCTTGCCACCAATCTTAAAGGTTGATGATCCAGTTCTAGCAACTACCATGGGGCTTACTTTAGCAACTAAGAGAACTAGTGCTGAAAACTTACCAAAGGGCTTTGACATGAACACCTTGGTAATTGAACCATTTGCGGATCCATTCCGTGCTTACCCAGTATCTGGCGACTACGCAGACTTTAAGGAGTTATTTACTAAGCGTGGAGCTTCTTGCTACATCTTGAATACTGATGCATTTATGGGTAAGGATATTACAAAGGAAGTAACTAAGAAGTTAGTTGAAGATCTTGCTAACGGCACTATCAAAGACAGTGACTGGAAGCAATTTGGTAACTTCAAGGGTGTATCTTACTTGCCAATTGAAGGCTACGAAGTTCACTTAGATGATCCTGAATATCAAAAGACTTTAGCTAAGAGAATGCAAGATCGGTTAGATTGGTTGAATAAGTATGATGAAGAACATCCTACTCAACCAATCCAAGAAGAAGCTAAGAAGACCTTGGAAGGTATTATTAAGGAATTAAATTAGTTAAACATAGTTAGAAATCCTCTTAAAAATTTTTATATTTGAACGTTAAAAGGCATCCCTATTGGGATGCCTTTTTGGTAGCTATTAACTTGCCTTACTCTTTAAGTTCTCCTTCAGCTTGAAGCTTCTTTTTAATATCTTCAAATTTCTTAGGAGGGATGCGAGTAATATGTTGTCTTCTTTGATTGCCTAGAATCAATGGTACACGTTCAATGACTGTATCTGCATAATCTAAGCCAAACCATGAAGCAGGGTTTGAGGAAAGATTTTGAAGCCATACACGTGCTTCAACCAAGAATTTTTCATAACTTCTAAGTTGTGTTTGTGGACTAATTACATCGTTAACGATAACGAATGAAAAGTCACCAACATCTCTACCAGGAGTAGTAGTGTATTCTTGTGGTTGAGATTCAATGGTTCCATCTGCAATTAAGTCATGAACAATTTGGCGCAAGTAGACATTTACACTAGTTTGCTGTTTGAAACCAAGGAAGAGCTGAACGTTAATAACATTCTTTGTACCGTAAGTATTAACAGCATATTCAGCAGTGAAGGGTTCGTTAGTTACATTAACTGTTACAAACCAATATGCTCGTGCCCGTTTAGGACGTTTATCTAAGATAGAATAGAGAATTTCTCTCTTAATAAACTTATTGTATTTAACTTTTGCCATATAGACTAAGTTAGTCGCAAAAGTAGGATAATCTTCGTCGTGACTTAGGTTCGTTAACATATCAACATATTCATCAAGACGAACATAAGCGTTACGTGATTCACGCTTGTCTCTAATTTTATTACCGTAATACCAAACGTACATAATGATTCCGATGAATCCGGCAATAACTAATGAAACGTAACCACCGTGCATGAATTTACTCAAGCTGGCTAACATAAACATTACATCTAAGAAGCCAAAGAAAATTAAGAAAAGCCAATTCCAGATGGTGTGAACGCCTTTCATTGCCAACCATTCATAGAGCAGAATTGTTGTCATTAACATTGAAATGGTAATTGACAAACCATAAGCTGCTTCCATGTGAGCGGAGGTTTGGAAGAAAAGAACAATTGCAATAGTTGCTGCACAAATCATTTTGTTAACTGAAGGAATATAAATTTGTCCCTTCTTAGTTGAAGGGTACACGATATTCATTCTTGGTAAAAATTTCAATCCACTGGCTTCAGCTACTAAAGTAAATGAACCAGTAATTAATGCTTGTGAAGCAATAACAGCTGCAATAGTTGCTAAAACAATCGCAGCTAAACGAATGTTTTGTGGAATAATTTCAAAGAATGGGTTGAAGTCACCATTTCCAGCATTGTAGTTAGGGTTGTTTAAAATCCAAACCCCTTGACCGAAGTAGTTAAGTGACAAACAAACAAAAACATATGGCCAGGAACCAATAATATTTCCTTTACCAACGTGACCAACGTCTGAATACAGAGCTTCAGCACCAGTAGTAGCAAGGAAAATAGAACCTAAAATAAAGATTCCAGCTTTGTTGTAAGGACTGAATAAAAGCTTGATTGCGTAGTATGGATTAAGAGCTTGTAAAATTGAAAGATCCCCCATCATATTCATCAATCCAACGACGCCTAGGAAGGTAAACCAGATAAACATAATTGGACCAAAAGCCTTACCAATAATACTTGTTCCCATTCGTTGAATTGAGAACAAAAGTAAAAGAATTACTACTGTAATCGCAATAACAGTTCCTTGTGTAGAAACAGGAACGTTACCGTGACCAAATTCAATTCCTTTTAATCCTTCAATAGCAGTTGTAACAGTAACTGCGGGAGTTAAAGTACCATCAGCTAAAATTGCTGCACCACCAATCAAAGCAGGAAGAACAAGCCACTTAGCTCGTTTCCGTACCAAAGTATAGAGGGCGAAAATGCCACCTTCACCATGGTTAGTTGCTTTTAAAGCAATAAAGACGGTTTGCAAAGTTGTTAGCAGAGTAACTGTCCAAAGTACTAATGAAATAGAACCTACAATAAAGTCGCGATTCACATTTGCAATTCCGCCGTTTCCGGCAACAATTGACTTCATAACGTATAGCGGACTAGTTCCGATATCACCGTAGACAATACCGATAGCGATTAGTAAACCTGCGGCCGATATATTTTTCCGTGTTTTTTCATTCATTATTATATTCTCCCAATAAATAGCCAAACAGCTAAATATTCAAATAACGTAAAAAAGAATGCCGAAAAGACATTCTTTTTTAAACATATCTATTTTCATCTATTTGCGCAAGAGTTGCAAGTATCTGCATGCGATTAATTAAAAATATTTATTTCAATTTAGTTCTTTGAATTGATTTAATATTTTGTGAGCCTAGGATTAATGGAACTCGTTCGACTACTGTATCGGCATATTCCAATCCAAACCAAACAGCAGGATTAGAAGATAGATTTTGAAGCCAGACACGACTTTCAACTAACCACTTTTCATAAGTATTTAATTGAGTTTGTGGACTAATCACATCATTTACAATTACAAACTTAAAGTCACCAACGTCACGACCGGGAGTCGTGGTATATTCTTGCGGCTGAGATTCGATTGTGCCGCCTTTAATTAGATCGTGGACTATTTGTCGTAGATAGACGTTAACTTTTTGTTGTTGCTTAAAACCTAAATATAGTTGAACGTTAATCACGTTTTTTGTGCCGTAAGTATTGACTGCATATTCTGCGGTGAAGGGTTCGTTAGTTACATTAACAGTGACAAACCAGTATGCATGAGCCCGTTTTGGACGCTTGTCTAAAATTGAATAGAGCATATCGCGCTTAATAAACTTATTGTACTTAACCTTAGCCATATAAACTAAATTTGTCGCGTATAAAGGCACACTATCATCATGACTTAAATTACTTAACATGGAAGTGAATTCATCTAAACGCACGTAAGCATTTTTAGCTTCGCGTTTATCACGAACCTTGTTACCAAAATACCAAATATACATGATTGCACCAATAAATGCAGCAATAATTACTGTTACATAACCGCCATGTAAAAACTTAGCTAAACTGGAAATTAAAAACATACTTTCAATTGCACTGAACAAAAACAGAAAAACTAAGCGTAACAAGATGTTAACTTTTTTAAGAGACAGATACTCAAAAAGTAATATTGTCGTCATTAGCATGGTAACAGTAATTGCTAACCCGTAAGCTGCCTCCATGTGTTCTGATGTCTTAAATAAAAAGACAATTCCGATTGTAGCAGCGCAAAGCATTTTATTAATAGAAGGGATGAAGATCTGACCTTGTTCAGTTGAGGGATAAATAATCTTCATCCTTGGTAAAAATTTTAAGCCGCTTGCTTCTGAAACTAATGTAAAAGATCCAGTAATTAAAGCCTGAGAAGCGATAATGGCTGCTAAGGTGGCTAAAATGATGGCGAAAAATTTCCACTGACTTGGAAGAGCTTCAAAGAAGGGATTAAAGTCAGTATTACCAGCATGGTAGTTAGGATTTTCTAAAATCCACACTCCTTGGCCAAGATAGTTCAAGGCTAGACAAACAAATACATAAGGCCAAGATGCCATGATGTTGCCTTTTCCTACGTGCCCCACGTCTGAATAAAGAGCTTCAGCCCCTGTAGTTGCTAAAAAGACAGCTCCTAGGATTAAGACACCGACCTTATTTGCTGGACTAAACAAAATTTTGACTGCTAGTACAGGATTAAGAGCCTCAAGGAGCGACAAGTCATGACTTAGGTTCATAGCGCCGGTTAAACCTAAGAAGGTGAACCAGATAAGCATAATCGGTCCAAAAGCTTTTCCGATTATACTAGTTCCCATTCTTTGAATGGAAAATAAAAATAAAAGAATGATGATGGTAATAATAAGAACACTGTTTTGATTAGGAACGGGGATATCATTGCCAAATTTCATATTTTTAAGTCCTTCAATTGCTGTCGTGACAGTAACTGCAGGTGTCAGTGTGCCGTCTGCAAGCAAGGCAGCCCCTCCAATTAAAGCAGGCAGAACCAACCATTTGGACTTTTTTCTAACTAAAGCATAAAGTGAAAAAATACCACCCTCACCATGGTTAGTTGCTTTAAGAGCGATTAGAACATACTTAACTGTTGTTAAAAGAGTTATTGTCCAAAGGATCAGAGAAATAGAGCCGACTATATATTCTCGGTTAACGTTAGCGATTCCTCCATTTTCGTTTACAATTGCCTTCATAACATAGAGGGGACTTGTACCAATATCGCCATAGACGATTCCAATTGAAACTAAAAGGCCAGCTAGAGTGACCTTTTTCCGTACATCATTATTCATATTTAGATTTCCTAATAAAATAAAACATTAACGACATTTTAGATAACTAAAAAAGAATGTATTAAAACAATACATTCTTTTTTATTAGCATTATTTTGGTCCTTTAGGATTCAATATGCAACTAATAATTTGAGATTTTTTATGAAAGAGTTTGTTTAATTTCGTTACGACGATCAGTGTACCATTTTTCCCAATCTTCGTAAGTCTTCATGTTTTGTGGATCTACGCCAGTTTGTTTTTGGATGTTGTTAAGCATATCCATAAAACGGTCTCCATGAATATTTAAAACATGTTTAACCAAGTTTCGACGGCTGAAAGCCATATTGTTAGTTAAGTATGTATTAATTTCGATAACATCATGATTACCATCATAAACATCCATAATTTCAAGATCGCTTTCATCAAATTTTGAAATATAGAAGTTAGCAAATGTCTTTAAGTAATCTGGTTGTTCTTTAAATTCAGTAGCTGGCATTTCTACACGATTTGCCTCTGGCATAACTACTTCAAATTCTTCTTTTTCTTGAGTTTCTTCGGTGTTCTTCTTGTCTTCAGTCAAAGTTAAGAGCTCCTTTACTGTCTAGCTGTACAAAAATTCAATATAATCTTACATTGAATTACAATCAAAAGCAAATTTTATAGGGTTTATTTAAAGTTTTCTACATCTTGTTTGGTGTAAGAATCAATTGTAGTATGGCCGCTATTAGCAGCTGATCTCATGAAGTCAACTACTTTTTGATCAGACCATGAACTAGTATCAACGCCAATTGAACTTAGTTGATTACGAGTTTGAGAAATTACTCTCCCAGTAACTGTTTGACCATTAATCATCATACTATCATTACTTGAAGTTGATGAAGAATTAGTATTTGAATTGTTGTTATTAGCTGCAGTGTTGCTGCTTGAGCTTGTTGCGCTAGATTTTTGACTTGCAGCATTGTTGTCTTGAGAGTTTGAGCTATTTGAATTCCTTGAACTCTTGTTAGAGCTAGAATTAGTGTTGTTAGTATTACTGCTGTTTGATGAGCTAGATTTTGAGTTAGAACTTTGCTTGTTTGAAGTAGTAGCTTCATCGTCATCATTAGCATCTAGGTTTTCAGTGTCAATGTCATCGCTAACATTTTCGCCGTTTAATTTTGCATTAGCAACTTTACGTAAATGTTTAACGTTCTTCTTTACCTTCTTATAATACTTACTATTAATGTAAGGTAAGTCTAAAATTTGATCGCAAGCGTCAACTGCTGCTTGGTAGTTACCGTCTCTGTAGCTTAGTTTAGCCTTCTTGTACAAAGGATTAATATCATTAGTGATATGATCTTGAACCTTGTCGATTGTCTTGTAGAGTTTAGAAGCTTGCTTAGTCATTACTGAGTAGCCATTGGTCTTGTTAGCTGCTTTATCTAATTCACCTAAGGCATCTTTAAATTCATATTCTCTAATTTCTTCCTGAGCATCCTTCATATTGCCAGCTTGATCTGCATAAGCTTTCGATTCAGAAGTAGCTTTTACATCGTGTGCATCTTCAAATTTGTCTTCAGCCGTCTCATATTTTTGACTAGAAGCAGCATCTTTTCCTTGATTCATGTAAGTTGTGTACTTATCTGAACCACTATTAGATGAATTAGTTGATGATGGGTTTGAACATCCAACTGCTAAAAAGGTGATGAAGAATGCCGTAATGGCAACTTCGAGTTTTGATCGTTTCATCATTTTTTCCTCCTATAAAAATGAATTTATCTTACTTAAATTATACCAAATTCACTTATTAAAAAAATTGTTGAAAAAGTGGCACAGTTTTTCGAGATAAATCGTTAGTAATAGTGTAAGGTAATTCACCGGTGCTGACTTACAAAAAATTTGATTAGATTATTTAGGAGTACAAAAAATGGAATTTATTTTAAAGGATCAATCAGTTCAATTTACTTTTGCAGGTAAAAAATACAGTAATGGTAAGAAAAGTAGAATTTTAAAAAATGTTAAGAAGCAAGCTAGTGTTGAAGAAGTAATGGCAAGCTAGTGTTGAAGAAGTAATGAAGGTAGGAAATGCCTTATCTAAGTTGCAAAAAGACGATGGTATTAAAACTGCTAGACTAATTTCATATTCAGATATTCAAGCTTAAGAAAAATACATAATATAGAGAAAATCTAAGGAGAACAAAAAATGACTACTACTAAAACATTAAAACTTACATTTAAGAATGCTAAAAATAAGAAAGTAAATCTATCCTTACCTGATGCAGCAGAAAACTTGACTGAAGATGAAATTAAGGCTGCTATGAACGAAATGTGTGAAGCTAACTTATTTGTAAAGGAAGAAGTTGATCAATATCAGGCTCCTTTATCTGCTCAATATGTTGAACGTACAGTTACTTCTGTGTTTGATGATAGTGAAAAGAATTAGGACGATATTTTTTGAGATAAGAAACTTGATTAAGTTATTAAATAAACTCTTAAAAGGGTAATGTTTCGGCATTACTCTTTTTATTTTGAGATGAAAGTATGTAATTTATGTTACTTTTTTATTTCAGAATGTTTGTTCGGTTGTATCTGGCAACTTGCCAAACTACAATAAAGGGTGTATGTAAATTGGAGGGAGTTTAAGTGATGAAAAAACGAACATTCACTGGTATTGCTACCGCGGCACTTATAACCACTGCCGGTATATCAGTTACCAACAACCTTAAACCAGATAATCCTTTAAAAACTGGTGAAGGTACTGTTCAAGCTGCAACCTATCAACAAGAATTTTTAGATAAAGCTATTCCAGCTGCTACTACCGCATCATCTAAGTATGGTACTTATACTTCAGTTATGCTTGCTCAAGCAACAGTTGAATCAGCTTGGGGTCAATCAGGTTTGGCTCAAGAACCTAATAATAACTTATTTGGTATTAAAGGCTCTTACAATGGTCAGTCAGTAAATATGAATACTGGCGAATACGGTAATGGTGGTTACTACACTACTAATGCCGGATTTAGAAAGTACCCATCATATACTGAATCATTTGAAGATAATGGTGCTTTATTACGTAACCAAATGGGTAATTATTACTCTGGTACTTGGGTAGAAAACTCAAATAACTATGCTCAAGCAACTCAAAATGGCTTACAAGGTAAATACGCTACTGATCCAAATTATGCTAAGACGCTTAATAGTGTGATTGCAACTAATGGTTTTGACAAATATGATCCCGTTACACAAGTTGTTAACGAAAATCGTACAGTTGCACAAACAACACCAGTTATGAGTGCACCAGTTGATCCTAGTGTTGGTACACAAGTAGATACTGCAAGAGTTGGTCAAAACGTAAATGTTACTAAGTATATTACTTATAACAACGGTGTAAAACGTGCATTTATTGGTAATGGCTGGATTAATGCACTTGCATTTAGCCCAATTACTAATAACACTACTGCTAACAATGCCACTGCTAATACTAATAATAGTAATAAGCAAACTACAACAACTACTAACAACCAAGCTAGCCAACCAGTTAAGACTCCAGTAGCTCAAACTCAACAAGCTCAGACTCAAGCTCCTGCAGCTCCAGTTAAAGCAGCCACTGTTGAAACAAAGAAAGTTGCAGAAGTTAAAACTCCAGCCCAAACTACGACTTTGAATGTTAAAGCTGAAACTAAGGCAGCTCAACCAGTTAAACAATTAGCTACTTCATTAGCAGCAACTCCAGCTAAGAAAGAAGAAGTTAAAAAAGAGGCTGTTAAGGCTGAACCAGCTAAGACTACGCCTGTAAAAGTTGAAGCTCCTAAAGCTGAAAATAAAGAAACTAACTCTGCACCAGTAGTTAAAGCTCCTGAAGTTAAGACTACTAATACAGTTAAAAATGCTGAAACTGTAAAGAAAGAAACCACTCCAGTTGTTAAGGTAGCTGAAGTTAAGAAAGCTGAAGCCCCAGTAGTAAAACCAGTTAAAACTGTAAAGAAGGAAACCACTCCAGTTGTTAAGGTGGCTGAAGTTAAGAAAGCTGAAGCCCCAGTAGTAAAACCAGTTGAAACTGTGAAAAAAGAAACAACTCCAGCTGTTAAAGCAGCTGAAGTTAAAAAAGCTGAAACTCCAGTGGTAAAACCAGTTGAAACTGTGAAAAAAGAAACAACTCCAGCTGTTAAGACCACTCCAGTAGTTTCAACTAAAGAATCAGCTAAAGTAGTTGAAACTCCAGTAGTCAAGCCTAAGAAGGTTGAAGTTAAGGAAGTTAAGACTACTCCAGTAACCACTAGTGCTAAAACTGTTGTAAAACCAACTGCTTCAGTTGTTGAAAATGTTGCACCAGTACAAAGTTACCAGAGTGCTGTATCGACTGCAGCTGCAAATAATAGCTATGGTACTCAATGGATTAGTACTAATACTGCTCCAAAGGCTGCTTCTACTGTTTTGGTTAAAGTAACTAAGACTACCCAAGTTTTATCAGCTCCAAATGGTCAAAAATTAAACCAACAAGTTGAAGCTGGTAGTGCATTTGTAGTTATAGCTTCAAAATATGCTAACGGAAATTTATATTATGAAATTAGTAATGGTAAATGGATTATGGCAAAATATACTACTCAAGAAGCACAAATTACTGCAAAATCTGGTGTATTAACTATTAATTCTAAACCAGACTATGGTGTAGCAGTATGGCGTGTTCCAGGCCAAGATCAAATTTCAGGTAAGTTCTTAAAAGATGGTTCAAGTTGGAGATACTTCCGTGTAGCTAATGTTAACGGACAAACTTGGTACGACCTTGGTGAAAATCAATGGATATCTGCCAAGTCAGTACTAGTTCGTTAATTTATAAAAGATTAGATTGTTTCATTAAAATTTTTTGGAGGAGAAAGTTTTTTAATGCGTTCAACAAATAAGAAATTTATTAGTGCATTAGCTTGTGCTAGTGCTATGACAGCTTTAGCAATTGTAGATCCTATGGGAGTTACTAAAACTCATCAAGTAGCACAAGCTGCAACTGATACTATACCTGCAAAGTCTACAGGTGTAGATGTTTCAAGTTGGCAAGGTACCAAGTTGGATCAACAAGCCAAATCTGGTGCACAATTTGCTGTCGTTAAAGTATCTGAAGGTACTAACTACCAAAACCCTAATGCTCAAGGCCAAATCCAGAGTGCTGAACAAAATAATATGATGACTATGGGTTACCACTACACTCATTTTGGCTCTAACAGCAATCAAGCAGTTCAAGAAGGAAACTATGCAGTTAATTCAGCACAACAAGCTGGTTTACCACAAGGTTCATACTTAGCAACTGATTGGGAACAAGACGTTAATAATAATACTAACGGTAGTGTTGCAGCTAATACTAATGCAATCACTAGCTTCATGGATACTGTTCATGATGGTGGATACAACCCAATGCTTTATTCTAGTGAATGGTTATTAAAGAATAAGGTTGATACTAATAAGATTTCTGAAAAGTATCCAAATGCATTATGGGTAGCTAAGTACAAAACTAATGGTCGTGAAGATAATCCTGACTACAATTACTTCCCATCAATGGATAATGTAGCTATTTGGCAATATACGCAAAATTGGCGTGGCCAAAATGTTGACGGAAATGTTAATGTAGTTCCTCTTTCAAATAAGACTACTGCTGATAATAACAACACCTCAACTAACGCTGCTAATACCAATAATTCCAATGCTAATAACGGTCAAAGCAGTAGTCAAGCACCTGCAAATCCAATTATTAACAATAGTAATGCTACTGCTAAGCCAAATAATAATAACAGTACACAACCAGCACAACCAACTGAAACTAAGCCAGCAGAAAAGCCAAGTACAACCACTAACGTAAACAGTGACTGGACTAAGCAAAATGGTGTCTTTGTAACAGGTGGAGCAATTAACTTAAGAACTGGTGCAAGCACTGATAGCAAAGTCATTACTCAATTACCAGCAAACTCAGAAGTTAAATACGATGCTTATCGTACAATTGGTCAATACACATGGTTAAGACAACCACGTGCTAATAATGAATATGGTTACTTAGTAGGACGTGATAATGGTCAAGCATGGGGAACATTCAAAGAAGGTTCAGCAACCACTGCTAAGCCAGCCGAAACTAAACCTGCTAATAAACCAGCACAACCAACTGAAACTAAGCCAGTAGAAAAGCCAAGTACAAACACTAATGCAAACAGCGACTGGACTAAGCAAAACGGCGTCTTTGTAACTGGCGGAGCAATTAACTTGAGAACAGGTGCAAGCACTAACAGCAAAGTAATTGCCCAATTACCAGCAAACTCAGAAGTTA
>ERZ777011.317-NODE-317-length-76428-cov-15.730572_pt1 | contig 76428 bp, 77 predicted proteins | sample MGYA00374964_ERZ777011 | MGnify/ENA primary metagenome ERZ777011 (study PRJEB29310, sample SAMD00008975) | mouse gut metagenome | study: EMG produced TPA metagenomics assembly of the Metagenome analysis of fecal microbiota from mouse which was promoted... | reverse complement strand
AAAGTATATGGAACAGGAAGTAATACTTATGGAATATTAGGTCGTTGGATAGGAATAGACAGAAAACAACCAAATAGCAGATACAAAACAGCGTTTGAATGGGTAGAATGTCCAGAACTTGAAATTTAATTATTTTATATAGAAAAAATGAATATAAAAAAACGCGGGCGAGTGCTCGCGTTTTTGCTCTACCGTTTGCGATGAGCATGTTTTTTGTAAGCCATTTTATCAATCAGAATCAGCATATATGAAATCATTAAAATACCTAAAAATATTACAATCAACCATTTTGCAACACCAGAAATTCCAAGCTCAATATAATCCAAGAAAAAATACCCAAATTTTTTTGAACCACCAATGCTGAAAAATGTGCCTCCATTAGCGCTATAAGTGTACACATACAGTGCATAATTTGATGGAATAATAATCCAAATAAAAGGATAGTACCATTTGAATTTTCCCTTTCGATCAAATAGGAAATAATCAAGTACAACTAAAATTGGTGACAAAGTGTGCACAAGAAAATCTGCGACAATCTTGTTAGATACAGCACTTTGCAAATTATCCATCTGAAATCCTACGGGGGCAAGAGCTATTCTGTAAACAATTGCTGTGATAGCGATTGCAACAATTATAGCACCTTTCAGTAAATAGTAGATATTGTTCTTGTATCGTTTTCCCCGAATTTCAAGTACAATTAATATGGAGAAAAATACAAGGCAAAGAATATTACTTTGCAAGGTATAATATGATAATAATGCTGTGACTGATTTGGTATTAGATAAGTTGAGATAAATACCTAATAAAAGGCTAATCAAAACCAAAGACTTATAACCTAAAGAAAGTTTCTTCGTGGTCATAAAGCACCTCCTTCTAAAATAACAAACAGTCTGGCTCTACTTATATTATATCAAATTTTTAAGCTTTTGTAAAAATTGATATAAATGCCTTGAAATAAATAAAAAATCTAATTGTTAGCCTTGACAAACAATTTAAAAAATAGTATAATGTTAGCCTAGATTAACATTTTTAAATAGGAGAAAATTATGATATCAAAATCATTAGAAGAATATTTAAAAACAATGTATGTTTTAAAAAAACAGAATGGAAATATTCGTGTTACAGACATTGCTGAAAAAATGAATTGTACAAAACCAAGTGTTAATAAAGCTTTGAATAATCTAAAAACAGCTAACTTAGTTAATTATGAAACTTATGGAACTATTGAAATTACGGAAAAAGGTGAAGATTTAGCTAAAAAAGTTTTAGAAGCTTATGACATTGTATATGTTTTTTTGAAAGATGTTTTAAATTTGGAAAAAAACGAAGCAGAAGTTGAAGCAGAGAAAATAAAATCGGCAATAAATGATAATACTATAAATAGTTTAGCAAAATATGTTCATAAAGTATTAGATATGACAGATTTAGATTGTGGTTATGATATTAATAAAGAAAAATGTAGAAGCTGTAAAAGAAGAACAGTAAAAATAAATAGTGAGGAAAGTTATGGAAAATAATTTATTAGAATTGAAAAATTTATATGTAAATGCTGAAAATAAAGAAATTTTAAAAGGTATCAATTTAAAAATAAACAAAGGTGAAATACATGTTATTATGGGGCCAAATGGTTCTGGAAAAACAACAACAGCAAATGCAATTTTAAATAATCCATCATACCAAAAAACATCTGGTGAGGTTATATTTTTAGGTGAAAATATTAACAACTTAAAAACTGATGAAATTGCTAGAAAAGGTGTTTTCATGTCTTTTCAATTGCCAGAAGAAATTCCTGGTGTATCAGTAACAAATTTTCTAAAATATGCAAAAAATAAGATAAGTGGAGAACCAGTAAAAATTTTTAAATTTAAAGAAGAATTAAAAAAACACATGGAACAATTAAATATGAATCCTAAAAATATGGAAAGAAGTTTAAATGTTGGTTTTTCAGGTGGAGAGAAAAAGAAAAATGAAATTTTGCAAATGCTTGTATTAAATCCAAAACTTGCTATATTAGATGAAACAGATTCTGGACTAGATGTTGATGCAATAAAAACTGTATCAAAAGGTATTGAAATGTTTAAAAATGATGATAATGCAGTTTTAATAATTACACATAATACTAAAATTTTAAATAGCTTAAAAGTAGATTATGTACATGTATTAGTAGATGGAAAAATTGTCGCAACTGGCTCACAAGAATTAGCTTCGGAAATTGAACAAAATGGTTATTCTAAATTTAGAAAGGATGCTAACATTAATGAAAACTAATGTTGAAGAAATAAATAGAAATATTTATGACATAAAAAATAAAGATGATTATGATTTCAAAATAAAAAAAGGTTTAACAAGAGAAATTATAGAAGAAATTTCTAAGCAAAAGAATGATCCAGAATGGATGAAAGAAATTCGTTTAAATGCATTAGAAGTTTACAATAGTTTAGAATTACCAACTTGGGGACCAGATTTATCTGAACTTGATATGAATGAAATTGCAACTTATGTTAGACCAAAATCAAAACTAAATTCTTCTTGGGAAGATGTGCCAGAAGAAATTAAAAATACTTTTGATAAACTAGGCATTCCAGATGCAGAAAAAAGTTCACTTGCAGGAGTTGGAGCACAATATGATTCAGAGGTTGTTTATCACAGTATAAAAGAAGATTTAATAAAACAAGGTGTAATCTATACAGACATGGAAACAGCTGTTAGAGAATATCCAGAAATAGTAAAAAATCATTTTATGAAATGTGTACCAGTGAACGACCATAAATTTGTTGCACTTCATGCAGCTGTTTGGTCTGGTGGTTCATTTGTATATGTACCAAAAGGAGTGAAAGTAGATATTCCACTTCAATCATATTTTAGATTAAATTCACCAGAATCAGGACAATTTGAACATACTTTAATTATTGTAGATGAAGGAGCAAGTTTACATTTTATAGAGGGTTGTAGCGCGCCAAAATACAATAAAGTAAATCTTCACGCTGGTTGTGTAGAATTATATGTTAAAGATAATGCATATCTAAGATATTCAACAATTGAAAATTGGTCTAAAAATATGCTTAACTTAAATACTAAAAAAGCAATAGTTGGGAAAAATGCTGGAATGGACTGGGTTTCTGGATCTTTTGGCTCAAAAATTTCAATGTTATATCCAATGAGTATTTTAAATGGAGAAGGAGCAAAAACTGAATTTACAGGAATATCTTTTGCAGGTGGTGGACAAGACTTAGACAATGGCTTTAAAGTGGTTCATAATGCAAAAAATACATCTAGTGTTGTAAATGCAAAATCTATTTCAAAAAATGGAGGAAAGTGCACATATCGTTCATTAGTTAGAATAAATGAAAATGCAAAAAATTCAAAATGTTCTGTTTCTTGCGAATCTCTTATGTTAGATGATATTTCTATATCAGATACAATACCAACTGCTGATGTTAGAACAGACGAAGTGGAGTTTTCTCATGAAGCTAAAATAGGAAAAATAAGTGATCAAACTATTTTTTATTTAATGAGTAGAGGTTTATCAGAAGAAGATGCAAAAGCAATGATAGTTAGAGGTTTTGCATATCCTATATCAAAAGAACTTCCTGTTGAATATGCAGTTGAAATGAACAATTTAATTAATCTTGAACTAGAAGGAGCGATAGGATAATTTTTAAAATGAGTTTGCTTATTTTAAAAATTAGTAAAGGAGAAAAAATATAAATGATAAAATTAAATGAAACTCCGCTTAGAACGGTAAGGAATTTTAATATAAATAACATAAAAATTGAAGATATAGAATTTCCAGAAAATATAAAGAAATTTAACAATGCAAATTTATATCTTGAAAGTTCAAAGGATAAAGCAGAATTTTTAAAGCATAATACAACTTTAACTTATGGTTTAAGTGAAACTTTTTACAAGCAAGTTACAAACAATTCAAATTATGAACTTAAAATTGATATAAATAGTAAGATGAAGAATTCAATAACACTAGATTTCAATTTTGATGAAAATAATACAAATCTAGTAGAAAATATTTATATACATGCTATGGAAAATACTAAATCTAATATTGCTATAAAATACAAAACACCAGAGAATTTAAAGTGTTTTCATAATGGTATTATTAAAATAAAAGCAGAGAAAAATTCAGAAGTAAATATAATATTTGTTAATTTTTTAAATACTAATTCTAACAATTTTTTATCCATAGAAAATGAGATTTTAGAAGATGCTAAAATAAATTCTACAATTATAGATATGGGTGGAAAAAATAGTATTTCAAATTATTATTCAAATATTGTAGGAAATAGAGCTTATAATAAATTAAATACTATTTATCTTGGAAAAGAAAATCAAATTTTTGATTTGAATTATATTGCTGAACTTAAAGGAGAAAAAAGCAATGTGAATTTTGAAATTCAAGGAGCTTTAAAAGATAATAGTAAAAAGCATTTTAAAGGAACTATAAATTTCAAGCGAGGTGCAAAAAAAGCAACTGGAAATGAAAATGAGGCATGTATGCTTTTATCAAATACTGCAAGATCGTTATCACTTCCAATGTTATTATGTTCAGAAGAAGATGTTGAGGGAAATCATTCTACAAGTAGTGGAAAAATTGGTGATAAAGAATTATTTTACATTATGAGTAGAGGATTTGATGAAAAATCTGCTATGAAACTTATAGTAAGAGCGAAGTTTAATAAAATATTAGAAACAATTAAACTTCAAGAATTAAAAAATGAAATTTTATATGAAATTGATAAGAGGTTAGATTAATGAAATATAAACAAGATTTTCCAATATTAAATAATAAAGATATTGTATATTTAGATAGTGGTGCAACAACACAAAAACCACAATATGTACTTGAAAAAGTGGATGAATTTTATGAAAAATATAATGCAAATCCACACAGAGGTGCATATAGTTTAAGCATGGAAGCAACAGAAGTTTACGAAAATGTAAGAGATAAAATTGCTAAGTTTATAAATGCAGAACATAGAGAAGAAATAATTTTTTCTAAAAATGCTACTGAGAGTTTAAATTTAGTAGCCTATTCTTATGGATTAGAAAATGTAAAAGAAAATGATGAAATAGTAATTTCTATAATGGAACATCATTCTAATTTAGTACCTTGGCAAAAAGTTGCCAAAACCACAGGTACAAAATTAAAATATATGTATTTAAATAGAAATTTTGAAATTTCAGATGAAGAAATAGAAAGTAAAATCACAGAAAATACTAAAATAGTTGGTATAACACATGTTTCAAATGTATTAGGAACGATTAACAATGTAAAGAAAATTATTGATATTGCTCATAAAAAAGGTGCAATCGTAATAGTAGATGCATCTCAAAGTATTCCTCATAAAAGAATTGATGTTCAAGATTTGAATTGTGATTTTCTAGCATTTTCAGGACATAAAATGCTAGCACCACTTGGAATAGGTGTGCTTTATGGTAAAAAGGAATTACTAAATAAAATGACCCCTTTTTTAATGGGTGGAGATATGATAGAATATGTTTATGAACAAGAGACAAGTTTTGCAACACTTCCAAATAAATTTGAAGCTGGAACACAAAATGTTGGTGGAGTAGTAGGTTTAGGTGCTGCTATTGATTATATTGAAAAAATAGGATATGAAAATATAGAAAAACAAGAAAAAGAAGTTGTAACTTACGCAATACAAGAATTAAAAAAATTAGAGTATTTAGACTTATATTTAACTTCTAATTTAGAAAATCATTCTGGGGTAATATCATTTAATATAAAAGGAGTTCATCCTCATGATATTGCAAGTATATTAGATAGTCAAAATGTTTGCGTGCGTTCTGGAAATCATTGTGCACAGCCACTTATGAGATATTTAGGAACAGATTCAACATGTAGAGCAAGTTTCTATTTTTACAATACAAAAGAAGATGTAGATGCACTTGTAAATGCTCTTAATAAAGCATATAATATGTTTGAAAAATATATAAATAAAGGAAACTAATATGGATGATAATGAATTAAATGATTTATATAATGAACTTATAATGGAACATAGTATGAATTCATATAATAAAAAGAAATTGAAAGATCCAAGCTTTTCGCAATTAGGTCATAATCCAAATTGTGGTGATGAAATAACTTTGGAAATAAAATTCAGTGGAAATATTATTGAAGATATGGCATTTGAAGGACATGGGTGTGCAATTTCTATGAGTTCTACTTCTATAATGATAGACACATTAAAAGGTAAAACGGTTGAAGAAGCGAAAGAGATTGTAAAAACTTTTATTGAAATGATAAAAAGAGAAACTAAAAGTGAAGAGGAACTTGCAAAATTAGAAGATGCGATTGCTTTTAAAAATGTTTCTAATATGCCAGCTAGGGTTAAATGTGCACTTCTTGCTTGGCATACTGTTAATGATTTAATAAATTTAAACGAAGCAGAGAAAGGAAATTTATGATAGATATAGTAAATGCCAAAAAAGAATTTAAAAAATATGTATCTAATTATAATCCAGAACATCCAAGAGTAGCTTTAAAAATAGCTCATATAGGCAGAGTTACAGAAAATTGTAAAATGATAGCAGAAAATTTAGGATTGTTAGACGAAGAAATTAAACTTGCACAATTACTAGGACTCTTTCATGATTTAGGAAGATTTGAACAAGTTAGGCAAGCAGATACTTTTAGCGATAAAGATAGTCGGAATTAATCATGGTGAGTATAGTGTAAAAGTACTTTTTGAAGATGGTTTAATTAGAAACTTTATACAAGAAGAATGTTATGATGAAATTATAAGAAAAGCTGTATATAATCATAATAGAGCACATATTGAACCAAATCTTACAGAAAAAGAAGAATTATTTTGTAAAATTATTAGAGATGCAGATAAGTTAGATATTTTCTATGTTACAACTTTTGAAGAATTTTTGCCATTATTTTGGTATAAAGATTTTAATCAAGAAGAAATTGGACAATCAGTGATAGAAGATATTGAAAATAGAAGATTAGTAGATTATGCAAATGTTAAGAATAATGCTGATCAAATAACAATATTTTTTGCTTACATATTTGATTTGTATTTTGATGTTACATTGAAGAAAGTAGCCGAAAATAAATACTTAGAACAATATAATGAAAAAGTAAAGCAAAATTTTGCATCTAAAAAAATACATAAACAATCAGATTATTTATTAGGAATATGTAATGAATTTATAAATGAAAAATTAAAGGATAAGAACTAATGAAAAGTTTTTTGAAGATTATTTTTGTTATAATAATTTGCATAGGTATTTTAGTTATGTCTGGTATGAGAGTTAAAGATATTCATGAAAACAATAACAAATATACAACCACTAATATAGCTATGCTAGAAAAAGTAGTTAAAGTAAATACAATAACTAATAATAATGTAGAAGAAAATTCTACAATTCTTTTGAATGTTGAAAAACCAATAAAAACTAATAGACAAGTAAATGATTGGAAATTAGTTTTAGTAAATTTCAAACATGCGCTTCCAGAAAATTTTGAAATTGAGCTTGCTAATATTGATAATTCAAGACAATTTGATAAAAGAGCCATAGATGAACTAAATCAGCTCTTGAAAGATGCTAAAAATGCTAAGATAGGAAATTTATGGGTACAGTCTTCTTATAGAAGTCCAGAAAGACAAGAAGAATTATTCAATAATAAAGTAAAACAGTATATGAGTTATGGAAAAACTAGGGAAGAGGCAGAAAAACTTACTAGACAATTTATTAATGAATCAAATACAAGTGAGCACAATTTAGGATTAGCAGTTGATTTTAATAATGTCAAAAAGGATTTTGAAAAAACAAAAGCTTTTGAATGGTTAAGAGCAAATGCCGAAAATTATGGATTTGTATTGCGATATGCACAAGAAAAAGAAGATATAACAAAAGTATCTTATGAACCTTGGCATTGGAGATATGTAGGTGTAGAACATGCACAAAAAATGAATGAAATGGGGATATGTTTAGAAGAATATATAGAATTTTTAGAAAATAATAATTAAAGCAGGAGGAAAAGATGAAGAAAGAAGAAAACATTTTAGGAACAGAAAAAATAGGTAAATTAATGATTAAATTTGCGATTCCATGTATTATATCAATGCTTGTGAATTCACTATATAATATAGTAGATCAAATTTTTATAGGACAAGGAGTTGGATATCTAGGAAATGGTGCAACAAATGTAGTCTTTCCGCTTACTATGATATGTCTAGCTTTTGCATTAATGTTAGGTGATGGTTCATCAGCATTTTTAAGTTTAAAATTAGGAGAAAAAAAGAAAGAAGAGGCTGAAAAGGGTGTTGCAAATGGTCTTATTGCAGTAATAATTATTGCAATATTATTTTGTGTTTGCACATTAGCTTTTTTACCACAATTATTAAATTTATTTGGTTGTACAGATAATTTAAGACAATATGCCTTAGATTATGGATACATAATAGCTTTGGGTTTACCATTTACTATGATAGGAGTATCTTTAAACTCAATTATAAGAGCTGATGGAAATCCAAAATATTCTATGATATCAATGGTTACAGGTGCTATTTTAAATACAATATTAGACCCAATATTTATATTTATTTTACATATGGGAGTAAAAGGTGCTGCCATAGCAACAGTTATTAGTCAGTTTGTTACTTTTATTTTGAATATTTTATATGTTAGAAAATTCCAAACAATAACAATTTCTAAATCAACTTTAAAAATAGATTTTGCAATGATGAGAAGAATTGCAATGCTTGGTGTTAGCAGCTTTATAACACAAATGAGCTTTGTAGCTGTTGTAGCTGTTGAAAATAATTTGTTAAAGAAATATGGAACTATTTCAAAATTCGGAGCAGATATTCCTATTACAGTTCTTGGAATTGTTATGAAAGTAAATCAAATATTAACAAGCGTAGTATTAGGAATTGGAGTTGGCAGTCAACCAATTTTAGGATATAATTATGGAGCTGAAAAATATGATAGAGTTAAAAGTACTTTAAAAAGAATATTAACTTTAAGTGTTTTAGTAAGTGCAGTTGCATTTATATTATTCCAAACAATACCAGAAAAATTAATTTCAATTTTTGGTAGTAGTGATGATCCATTATATTCTGAATTTGCATGTTTATCATTTAGAATATATTTAGCACTTTGTATTTTAAATGGAGTTCAAATTCCATCTGGTATATTCTTCCAAGCAATTGGAAAGAGCGTAAAGAGTGCAATTTTATCATTGTCTAGACAAATTATATTATTAATTCCAGCAATGATTATTTTAAGCAATATCTTTGGAATTAAAGGTGTGTTATATAGTGGTCCTTGTGCTGACGCAATAGCATTTTTAATATCTGTAACACTTTTAGTTTTGGAAATTAAAAATTTAGGTAAGAAACACACAGCAAGTTCAGCTTTAATAGATGATACAAGTACAGATAATAAATTAAATAAACAAGTTGTAATTACTATATCAAGACAATATGGTTCTGGTGGAAGATATGTAGGAAGATTAATTGCAGACAAATTAGGAATAAAACTTTATGACAAAGATTTTATTATAAAACTTGCAGAAGAAACTGGTTTATCAGAAGAATATATTGAAAAAAATGAACAAAAAAGAGATACTTTGGCAGCACTTAATAATGGATATTATAATGGTTTAGATAATAGTGATGAGCTATTTGTTAAAGAAGCTGAATTAATTAAAGAAGTAGCAGATAAAGAATCTTGTGTAATTATCGGAAGATGTGCAGATTTTATTTTAAAAGATAAAGAAAATGTTATAAAAGTATTTATTTATGGAACTATGGAAAATAGAATAAAAAGAGCAACTGAGATTTATGGATTTAATAAAGATAAAGCACAAAAGGAAATAAAAAGAATTGACAAATTAAGAGCAAATCATTATAAATTTTATACAAATAGAGAGTGGGATGACTACTCAAATTATGATTTGACTATAAATAGTGATTATTTAGGTGTTGAAAAGTCAGCAGAATTAATCTGTGAAGTGGTTAAAGAGAAAGAAAAAATATTAAAGTAGAGGTTAATATGGAAAATAAAGATTTTGAAGAATTTTTGAGTAAAAAGACATGTAGAGGTTGTTTTAACCATTGTCCATTGGATAATCCTAATTGCAATAGAAGTAAAATTTTCATTAAAGATGCAAAAGAAGAATTTGAAAAATTAAGTGGAGATATAAAATGAAAGCAAACAAAGAAAAAATATTAATAGCAATAATTTTATTAATACAAACGATAATTTTTATAATAGCAGGAATAAGTAAATCTTATATACATATGGATGAAGCTTTTTCTATGGGACTTACTAATTATCCTGAAATAAATATCAGAAATAACGAAGATTTTTATAATAAATGGCATGATAAAGATTATTATAAAGATTATTTAGTCATAAACGAAGATGAAAAAAATGATTTTCTTCCAGTGTATGAAAATCAAAAAAATGATGTTCACCCACCATTGTACTATTTATTGCTTAGAATTGCAATGGGATTTCATATAGATGAATTTTCTAAATGGTCTGGAATAATAATTAATATTATTATTTACATATTTATAACATTATTTATGTATTTAATTATACAGAAGTTATTAGAGGGAAAAACAAGATATAAAGAAAAATCAGCAATTTTAGCTTCAATTTCAAGTTTAACAATAGCTTCTATAAATAATGCTATGTATATAAGAATGTATGCTTTATCAACTTTAAATATAGCTATAACAACATATTTACATTTAAAATTATTAGATAGCAAAGAGAGTAATAAAAAATTGCTTGTAGCAATTGGTATTTCAGCATTAGCAGGTTCATTAACACATTATTATTATTTGTTCTATTTAGCAATGCTATTTATAATGTTTACAGTAAAATATTTGAAGGAAGAGCAATATAAAGAATTTGGTAAATACTTTTTGACAATGGTAATTAGTGGAATTATATCAATTATAATATTTCCATTTTCAATTAAACACATGTTTTTTGGATACAGAGGACAAGGTGCTATGAGTAGCTTGTTAAATATATCAGAATCTATTAAGAGTATAGGTATATATCTTTGGAACTTAAATTTATATGCTTTCAATAATATATTATTTTTAATAATTATTGCAATGTTAATAATTTGTATATATAAGAAAAGAAAAAATATAAAATTAATAGAACAAAAAAATAAATATATAAATTATCTGCTTTTTCCAAGTTTATTGTATTTTATACTAGTTGCATTGTCTTCACCTTGGAAAGAATTAAGATACATAATGCCAATTTGTGGAATAGTTTTTATTATAGTAATGTTCTATTTAGAAGAATTATTTTGTAATTTTATAAAAGAGAAAAAACTGATTATAACTTTTGTTTCTATTTTTATAATAATGTTTGCTATGCCAAGTGTATCAAATTTTGTTTACAATAATATATTTAAACAACATCATTCAATCAAAGTAGAAGTTTTATATAAGGATAAAAAAGAAATTGTAAGCAAATTAAAAAATGAATTAAATTTACCCACTATATATTTTGCTCATAGTAAAGGTTTTAGATTTTTAGATGATATATTATTATTTGCAAATTTAGATAATTCTTATATATATTATGGAGTTAAGTTTAATGAAGAGGATATAAGAGAAGTTTTCAAAAATCAAAATACTCAAAATGGAATAATAGTTTTTATAAATGAAAAAGAAGAAAATAAAAAATTATTAGAAATTGTTAAAAATTCTTTGAATTTAGAAGAGATAACATATCTTCAAAGAATGAATGCTTGTGATATATATTATATTAAATAACTATTGTAAAAAATTTTCTTATATTATATAATGAAAAAATGGAGGTATAATATTATGAAATATAAATGTACAATATGTGGTTATGTTTATGATGAAGAAGCAGAAGGAACAAAATTTGAAGATTTACCAGCTGATTGGACTTGTCCAATGTGTGGCGTTGGAAAAGATTTATTTGAAAAAGTAGAAGACTAATTTCAAAGGTGAATAATATTTTATTCACCTTGTTTTTATGGAGATTAATTATGAAAACTGAACAAAAAATTTTAATTTTATTTATTTTATTTTTAAGCTTGTTTTCTATTTCTGTATATGCAGGAGAACAAGAATGGAATTCATTAAATTATGATGTTACACTAAATGAAGATGGTAGCGTAGATATAATTGAAACTTGGGATGTTGATATTAGTGAAACTAATACAATGTTTAAAGAATTTGATTTGTCTGTTGGTAGTTATTTTATAGAAAATGTAAAAGTTACAGAGGTTATAGACAATGAAGAAATACCATTAGATCAAATATATGAAGAACAATATCATGTTCAATCTGGGTGCTATTATGGTTTAATGAAAAGTTATAATACTTTTGAGATTGCTTGGAATGTAGGACTAGATAATTCTTCTGATAGAAGAGTATATAAAATGTATTACACAGTAAGAAATGCAGTTACAACATATTCTGATTGTTCTGAATTTTATTGGCAATTCATATCAAAAGAAAATACTATGACTGGTGACAATATTACAGGAAATATACATCTTCCAGCTGGTATTACAAATATTGAAAAACTTCATATATGGGGACATGGTGATTTTTCTGGAAATACAGAAATAATAAATAAGCAAGAATTAGCATTTAATATAAAACATTTAAGATCTAATGCTATGATAGAAATAAGAGTTGTAACAGAAGATAATCTTTTTGAGCTTTCAAATAATGTTAATTACACAGAAAAACTTTCATTAATTCTTGATGAAGAGGCTAGATGGGCAGAAGAGGCTAACAGAGAGAAAGCTATGTATAAAGCAACAATGTTAGTAATTTTTGCAGTGTCTTTCATTTTATTTATAATATATTTTAGAAAGATATTAAAATATATTAGAGCTGGAAAAGAATTAAAAATGCAAAAATATAATGTGAACGAATTAAAATATTTTAGAGATATTCCTGATGAAAAGAATGCAACTCCGACAAGAGCAGCATATATGTATTATTTTTATAAAACTAATTCTAGTTTTGAAACATACACATCGAATATTTTTTCAGCAACTTTGCTACAACTAACTTTAAAAAAATTTATATCATTACAGCCAATAGATAATAAAAATGTAAAAATAAATATATTAGAAAATACTAATAAATCAACATTAACGGCAGATGAAGAGATTATATATGATTTTCTTGTATCAGTTAGTGATAAAACAACAAACAGTGTTGAAACAAACGATTTGCAAAAGTATGCTAAAAAGAATTATGAAAAATTTTTTAAGTTGATGCACAATGTTTGTGTAGCTGGTAAAAATTATGAAGAAAATAGAGGAATTATAGATCAAAAGAGAAAAGCAATTTCAAATATGTGGTCTGGAAAAGGTGTAGCGTATTTAATAGCTTGTATATTTGGTATATCAAGTTTAGTATTTATATTACCACTTTTGCCAGTACTAATAGAATTTATAATATGTACAATACTATGCTTCAAAAATTCAGGATATATAACAGCTTTAACACAAGAGGGATATGAAGAAGTTAATCAATGGAAAGCATTAAAAAAGTATATGGAAGATTTTTCTCTATTAAAAGAAAAACAAGTACCAGATTTAATTTTATGGGAGAAATACTTGGTATATGCAACAACTTTTGGTATTTCTAAAAAGGTATTAGAGCAATTAATAAAAGTATATCCTCAAATGACATCAGAAGAATATTATAGTTCTGGTCATTATACTTACTTATATATAGCTTCAAATTCAGGCTTTGATACTTTAAACAATTTAGATAAATCATTTAGCGACATATGTAGAACAGCAAATTCAGCATATTCTGCTGCACATTCATCTAGCAGTGGAAGTGGTGGAGGATTCTCTGGTGGCGGTGGTGGCCGGAGGCGGAGGAGGAAGCTGTGGTGGCAGATAACTCTTAAATAAAAGAAAAAATGCATCTTAAATTTAAAAGATGCATTTTTTGTACTAAAATTATGTAATTATTGCAGTGCTTGACATAATGTTGTATAATATAATTCTATGAAAATTTTATAATTTTCGTAAAAAATAATTTTTTTGAAAAGGAGGGTAGTAATAATTTTGTAACTGTAAACCTAACCTTTCGTGTAAACGGAAGGAACCACCTATGCAAAAAGAGGAATGAGAGAGTATGGAAAACGAAATAATTACTAGCAAAGAAGTGGAATGTGGAACAGGGGAAGAATACGAAATGGAAAATGTATTTGAACCATTAGTTATCAAATCTCAGGAAGAATATGATGACATGATTTCAAAGAATGCAAGAAAAGTGGCAAGAGAAATGATTGCAAAAGAAAAAGAGAGGAAAAGACGCACATCAAAAATCAGGCGTAGAAAGTTCTTGAAATTTGTGTTTGTAGCAATGGTATTATGTGTGGTTGGGATTTATTTTTCTCATCAGTATCCGATACCGAAATATGACAAGGAAACACAGACCATTTGCAGGAATTTGGATCATGCATACAGTTTAATTCCAGTATTACCTGAGTTACCAGAAATGGCATGGTCTGAGGAGTTACCTTCATTTATCGAAAAAGATTTAGATAAAGTGATGGATGAAGGATGGCGAATTGAATATGACTTTGCTGGGCATACCATAAATATCAAAAGAGAAGAGGATATTTGGGAAGACGGTTATTACCTTACAATGACTGTTGACAAGATAGACGATCAAGATGATGTTTATGTGTATCGGTTCAATAATTCATCTATCTACATGGATGATGGAATGTTGAAATGGTATTGTTGGAGCGGAGATAACAAGTTTGATGTTGTAAAGATAAGTGGTACAATGGTCAAACAGGAAACTCTATCAAATAATGCCAAGGATGTACCAATAACGGTTGATGATGCAAATTCATGGAAATTTGGCGATTATGTGTTAGTTCAAAATGAAAATGAGCTGAGCCTTTGGAGAGATGGATATGAAAAAGCATCAATAACCAGTGAAATTGGTGATATAGAATGTATTTATGATCGTTATGCATTGTTATTAACAACTGATCATAAAATGTATGGAATTGATATATATGCATCAAAAAGTACAGACTATTCACCACAAATCTATTTGTCGTATATTGATAAAATAGATGATATTTCGGATGTGAAATTTTATTATCCAGAGAACGAATTTATCTTTGAATTTCCAAGAGAAAGCGAATATGCTTTTCCTATTGTAAAAAGCAATGATGAGAGCTATGTAGTTTTGCCAGAAGATATAAGCAATTATGTATCATATAGTTTGGCTAATAAAGGCAAAATAGTATGGGCGAGAGAAAAAGTAAATTTGAAAAGAAGCATGGTAAAGATTGCGGATTTGAATTTTGTTTCAGCAAATATACATTATGATTATAGTAGTTATATATACGAAGGATTTGGTTGGTTAGCTGATGTCGAAGTCGAGTATAATGGAGTTACATATCATTATAAAGATTATCCAATATATGGATACGATAGACAGTTTTACTTAACAGATGCAGAGGAAGAAAAACTTACTACAACAGTGTATAGTGTTGAAGAATATTGGCTTGCAGTAGAGGAGATTCGTGAAACGTATCAGAATTATTACGAAAGGCAGGGGGGCTGACCCCCAGCCTTCCTTTTTTTATAGAATATATAAATTAACATACTATTGATTTTTTAATAAAAATAGAATATATTATAAATACAAATAAGTACAAGGAGAAAAAAATGTTTACAGAAATTTTATTATTAATTATATTGATAGGTTTAAATGCTTTTTTTGCGGCTACTGAGATTGCATTTATTTCTTTAAATGATACCAAAATTGAAAAAGAAGCAAAAGAAGGAAATAAAAAAGCTAAGGCTATAAAAAATATGCTTGTAAATCCAAGTAAATTTTTAGCTACTATTCAAATAGGAATTACATTAGCTGGATTTTTATCAAGTGCTTTTGCATCAGAAGCTTTCGCTAGTGAACTTGCACCAATATTATACAAATGGGTTCCAGCAATTAGTTTGAATTCTTGGAATACTATTGCAATTATAATTATTACTTTAATTTTATCTTACTTTACTTTGGTTTTTGGAGAATTAGTTCCTAAAAGAGTCGCGATGAAGTATTCAGAAAAATTAGCTTTTGCAAGTATTGGAATTATTAGAACAATTGCAATATTTACAGCACCTTTTGTTAAATTTTTAACTGTATCTACTAACGTTATTTCTAAATTTTTGGGAGTTGGCGAAACAGATGAAGAAACTGTTACCGAAGAAGAAATTAGGATGATGGTAGATGTTGGTGAAGAAAAAGGCGCAATAGATAGTGAAGAAAAAGAAATGATAAATAATATTTTTGAATTTAATGATAAATCTGTATCAGAGATTATGGTACCTAGAAAAGATGTATTTGCGTTAGATATGAATTTATCAATTTCAAAAGTAATAGAAGAACTAACAGAAGATTTTAGATATAGTAGAGTGCCTGTATATGATGAAACAATTGACGATATAAAAGGTATTGTTTATATAAAAGATATTTTATTATCTACAAAAAACAAAAATGTAAAAATAAAAAATTTAATTAAAGATGCATATTTTGTACCAGAAACAAAACCAGTAAACGAGCTTTTTGAAGAACTTAGAAAAAATAGAAAACAAATAGCCATTATTTTGGACGAATATGGTGGCACAGCTGGTATTGTAACAATGGAAGATATTCTAGAAGAAATAGTTGGTGAAATTTATGATGAATATGATGAAGTAGAAAATAGATATGAAAAAATAGATGAAAATACTTATATTATTTCTGGAAGTATGTCAACTTATGATTTAGAAAAATTTCTTGATACAAAGATACCAGAAGGTGATTATGATACTTTGTCAGGATATTTACTAGAATTACTTGGAAGAATTCCAAATGAAAAAGAAAAACCTGTTGTAGAAACAGAAACAGTAGTATATAAAATCGAAAAGGTATATGAAAAAAGAATTGTTAAAGTTAAGGCGTGCAAAGTAATTCAAGAGGAAGAAGAAAAAAATAAATAATGTTAAAAAACTACTCCTTAGAATATTATAGGAGTAGTTTTTTTGAAAAAATTTAAAAAATTTTCAAAAAACACTTTACAAAATAAAAATACCATGTTATAATCCAAAACAAGTTAAATGATTTTTAACAAATTTTATTCAAAATTTTAATCGAAATAGTTTTCTTTGTTCTTAAAGAAAATTAAATTTCCAAAAAATTACAATTTAATATATTAAAAAGAGATTTTTTTGTATGCCCTTTTTTCTTAATTTATAATGCCCCTAAGTTATAATTATAGAATTCAAAATGGTTTGTTAAAAAATCATTTAACTGTTTTAATATAAGGGAGGTGATACATTGCAAAAAAAGAAAAGTTATCTAGCAATAATTGCAATAGTTGCTTTAATTATTTTATTAGCAACAGGTTACACTTTTTCAAAATTTTATCAATCTGTAAAAGGAAAAGGTACTATGAATATTGCAACATGGGCTTTTAAAGCAACTACAAATGATAATAGACCACTTTCAGAAATTATTTTACAAGAAGATAATGGTGGGCCAGTATTACCAGGTAGCAAAGGTAGTTTTGATATTACAGTAGATGCGACTGGATCAGCAGTAGATATTGCATATAGTACAGAAGTTACAGACGAAAATTTACCTGAGAGCATGATTTTTTATATGGAAAATGATAAGGCTCTTAGATATCAAGATTTTAGAGACTTAGCATTAGATAAAATAAAAGGAACTTTGTCTCCAACACTTGGAACAACAGCTACATATAAAGTATGTTGGGAATGGCCATTTGATGGTAATGATTTAATAGATAATTCTTCTAGTAATAACTATAATTTCAATATTGAGATTATAGGAGAACAAGTAAAAAAATAGGTATATTCCTATGTATAAAGTAAAAAAATTGTAAAAACAACCAATCTTTAAGAGAGCATATAGCTCTCTGCTAAATGTATAAACATTGTATGTTTAGTAGAAAGCTATATGAGAAGGAGGAAAATATAAAAAAGTTTTTAAAAAATTTAATGATTATATTGTTAATATTATTACTTTTGTATGTTATAATTTCAAAATTTTATTATAATGAACAAATAGTTAAAATAGGTGGGATAGGATCTTTGATTGTAATAACTGATAGTATGAAGCCAACTATCAATTCAAAAGAAATGATAATAATTAGAGAACAAAGCGAATATTCTAAAAATGATATTATTACATATAAAGATTTCTTTGGTAGATTAATAACACACAGAATTGTAGATATAGATGGAGATAATGTTATTACAAAAGGTGACAATAATAATGCAAAAGATGATGTTATAAAAAAATCAAATATACAAGGAAAAGTAATTTTTCATTCAAAAATACTTGGAACAATTTACATTTATGTTTTGAAACCATTAATAATTATAATATGCTTAGGATATTTATTTAATTTTTTGAAATATATTTTATTCGCAAAAATATTATTAAAAATAGGTAAGTATTGTTAAAAAGAACTTTAAGTGATATAATATTAAAAGTTGATTGAAATCATTTTATATATAAAGAGAGGGATATTATGTTTGAACATAAAATGAAAACCTATGCATTTGTAGGTCCATCTGGAACAGGTAAAAGTTATAGAGCCCAAATGGTAGCAAACGAAAATGGAATTAAGTATATAATTGATGATGGTCTTCTTATTAGCGAAAATGAAGTGTTAGCAGGAATATCTGCTAAAAAAGCTCCAACAAAAATTGAAACAGTTAGAAATGCTTTGTTTTCTACTGAGGAGCAAAGAAAAGAAATAAAAAAAGTTATAAAAAAACATAAACCAGAAAGCATTTTAATTTTAGGAACTTCTGATGAAATGGTTAGAAGAATTGCTGAAAATCTTGAATTTCCTGAAATTTGTAAAACGATTTATATAAAAGATGTTGCAACAGAAGAAGAAATGGAAATGGCAAGAAAAATAAGAGTAACACAAGGAAAACATGTTATTCCAGTTCCAACATTTGCAATAAAAAAAGACTTTTCAGGATATTTATTAGATCCTTTGCAGATATTCAAATCAACTGGAAAAGGTAAAGCACCATATATTTCAGAAAAATCCATCATAAGACCAACATTTAGTTATTTAGGAAATTTTGAAATTTCAGATATAGTATTTAAGCAAATTATAGAATGTGTTGTAGCAAAATTTGAAGGAATATATAAAATATCAAGAGTTATTATAAAAAAACATGAAGGTTATAACGATGGTTTATACATATATATAGAACCTATTATCGAGTTTGGGTATAATATCAATGAAACAATGTCAAGATTAAAAAGTTTGATAATAAAAGAAATAGAAAATTTAACAGCAATGAATGTGCTTAGTATGGAAATAACAGTAAAAGGTGTTCATTACGAGAAAAAATAGGAGGAAACTATGATTGTAGCAATAGATGGACCAGCAGGTTCTGGAAAAGGAACAGTAACAAAAATTATTGCTGAAAAAATGAATTTGCAATATATAGACACAGGTGCAATGTATAGATGTGTAGCCCTAAAAATGCTTGAAGAAAAAGTTTCATTAGAAGAAAAAGAAAAAATTAAGCAAATTTTAGATAATATAGAAATTGATTTAAAAGGTACAGCAGTATTTTTGAATGGAAAAGAAGTTACAAAAGAAATAAGAAGTGTAGAAGTTTCAAATTTTAGTTCACCAGTATCTACAATATCATTTGTTAGAGAAAAAATGGTAGAACTACAAAGAGCATTAGCAAATGGAAAAAATATTATAATGGAAGGTCGAGATATAGGTACAGTGGTTTTTCCAAATGCTGATGTTAAAATATATTTAGATGCAACATCAGAGGAAAGAGCTAAACGAAGAGTGGAGCAAAATGAAAAAAATGGTCTAGAATCTAATTATAATCAAATTCTAAAAGATATTATTGAAAGAGATAATAGAGATATGAATAGAGAAATTTCTCCATTAAGAAAAGCAGATGATGCAATTTTAGTTGATACAACAAGTTTAAGTATTGATAAAGTGGTAGAAAAAATTTCAGATATTATATATAATCAAATATAGTTTTGAAAGGATTAATAATTATGAAAAAAGATAATATATTTAGAAAAGCTGGAAAATGTATTATATCAAGTGTAATATATGCATATTGTAAAGTAGTATATAAAGTACAAATTATAGGAAAAGAAAATGTACCACAAGAAGGACCACTTATATTTTGTGGAAATCACAGAACATATTTAGATCCACCTCTAATAGTAGTTACAGCTGGCAGAGATATGAGATTTTTTGCAAAAGAAGAACTTAGAAAGAACCCATTATTTGCTTTCTTAGGTTTTGTATATAGAGGAATATATGTAAGAAGAGATAGTAGAGATATAGGACCTTTAAAAGACGGGCTAAGAGAACTAAGAGATGGTGGATGTGTTGGACTATTTCCAGAAGGTACAAGAAACGGAATGGAAAAAAATGAAGGTGGAAAATTAAAAAATGGTGCTGCATATATGGCTATTAAAACAGGAGCTAAAATTGTTCCAATAGGAATCGTAGGACCTGCAAAACCTTTTACTAAAAATGCAATTGTTTATGGTAAACCAATCGATTTAGCTGAACACAATTTATTAGAAAAAGGTTCAGAAGAAAAAGCAAGTGAATTATTGAAAGCAGAAATTGTAAAACTTTCAGAAACAAATATATAAAGTGAAAAAAGCATTTGACAATAAAAAACAAATGTTATATAATATTTAGGTTAAATCCATATTTACATAATGTCGATTTAACCTATTATTTTTGTTAAGGTAATTAATATTTATATATAAAAGGGGTAATAAAATGAATAACGAAAAAATCAGAAATGTAGCAATTATAGCTCACGTTGACCATGGTAAAACAACATTAGTAGACAGTATGCTTAGACAAAGTGGTATTTTTAGAGTAAATGAACAAGTTGAAGAAAGAGTTATGGACTCAAATGATTTGGAAAAAGAAAGAGGAATTACAATTCTTTCTAAAAATACATCTGTACAATATGGAGACATAAAAATTAATATTGTTGATACACCAGGACACGCAGATTTCGGTGGAGAAGTTGAACGTGTACTTAAAATGGTAGATGGTGTTGTTTTATTAGTAGATTCTTTTGAAGGTGCAATGCCTCAAACAAGAGAAGTTTTGAAAAAATCTTTGGCACTTAATTTAAAACCAATTGTTGTTATTAATAAAATTGATAGACCAGGTGCAAGACCAACTCAAATTGTTGATGATGTTATTGGATTATTTATTGAACTTGATGCAACAGATGAGCAATTAGATTTTCCAGTTGTATATGCTTCTGGAAAACAAGGTATAGCATCTATGGACTTAAATACTCCTGGTGAAAATTTAAAACCTTTATTTGATACAATAGTAAATACAATTGAACCTCCAAAATGTGATTTAGATGGAACAGCTCAAATGCTAGTTTCAAATATAGATTATGATGATTATATAGGTAGAATTTCAATTGGTAGAATTGAAAGAGGTCATATAGAACTTGGAATGCCAGTTGCAATTTGTAAACAAGATGACAAAATTGAAAATGCAAGAGTAACAAAATTATATACTTATGATGGTTTGAAAAAAGTTGAAGTTGAGAAAGCTGATGCTGGTGACATAGTAGCATTAGCTGGAATTTCTAATATTAATATAGGTGATACAATTTGTGACTATAATAATCCAGAAAAAATTCCTTTTGTTGATATAGATGAGCCAACGGTTTCAATGACGTTTAGTGTTAATAATGGACCATTTGCTGGTAGAGAAGGAGAATTTGTTACATCAAGACATATTAGAGATAGATTATTTAAAGAATTAGATAGAAATGTATCTTTAAGAGTAAGAGAAACAGAATCACCAGATAGTTTCGAAGTTTCAGGTAGAGGAGAATTACACTTATCTGTACTTATTGAAAATATGAGAAGAGAAGGATTTGAATTATTAGTTTCAAGACCAAAAGTTATTATAAAAGAAATCGATGGCGTAAAATGTGAACCAATTGAAAGATTAGTTGTAAATGTGCCAGATGATTCTGTTGGTACTGTTATTGAAAAATTAGGTAGAAGAAAAGCAGAAATGATTAATATGGAACCAGCAGAAGAGGGACACACAAAAATAGAATTTAGAATTCCAGCAAGAGGAATAATTGGATATAGAACAGAATTCCTTACAGATACAAAAGGTGAAGGTACAATGAACCATATTTTTGATAGTTATGAACCTTTTAAAGGTGAAATTCAATCAAGAACTAGGGGAACAATAATTGCATTTGAAGCTGGAAAATCTATAACTTATGGTTTATATAATGCACAAGACAAAGGTGAATTATTTATAGGACCTGGTGTAGAAGTATATGAAGGAATGATAGTTGGACTTAATTCAAGAGGCGAAGATTTAGCTATAAATGTATGTAAAGAAAAACATTTAACAAATACAAGAGCTTCTGGTTCAGATGATGCATTAAGATTAGTCCCACCACTTCAAATGAGTTTAGAGAAAGCAATTGAATTTATTGCAGAAGATGAACTTGTTGAAATTACACCTAAAAATATTCGTTTAAGAAAGAAAATTTTAAATAACAAAGATAGAGAAAGAGCAGCAAGAAGTTCTGCAAAATAGAAATATAAAAAACAAAAACTGACTGTCATATAGATTCTGACAGTCAGTTTTTGATTCATAAATAAACTTTTTGAAAATGTTGGTACAGGAGCCAGAGCTCCTTAGGTATTACATTTCATCTGTTGAAACATTTGATGAAATGATGTACTGTGGTGCTCCTAATTCACTTATTCCGAACGCTGGAACAACCCAGAAAATTTCTGTTTTGTCAATATCGGAGAGGTGTTTAAAGTAGCGACCATTCTGAATGAAAATGTTGTTTTGATTTGAATTCAGTACAATCTGCTGTGCAACTTTCATCGGAGAACGGTGAGATGATTTGCGTCGACTTATGCTGACAATCATACTGGCGTTTTCTTCTGAAATCGATTTACCAGCTAATTCTTCTAAGCTCCGTAAGATCTCTTTCTCGTGATGTTGCATGTTTTTTGCCTTTATCATAGCATTACCTCCAAACGAATATTTATTTTGTTTATAAATTTATTATACCATAAATTGGAATAAAGTTCAAAAAACAAAGATATGGTGGAATTTATAAAATAAATATGGTACAATAATAAAAGTTAAAATTTTAAATAATGAATGGAGAAAAAGAAATATCATGTTTAATGATGAAGAATTATTAAAAGTAAAAGAAAAAGCTTTAAATGAGCATATACCAATCATAATGGATGATACTTTAAATGTTATAAAAGATATTTTAGAAAAAGAAAATCCAAAAAGAATATTAGAAATAGGTACAGCAGTTGGTTATTCTGCAAGTATGTTTGCAAAATATGCTGAGCAAGCTGTAATAGATACAATAGAATTAAATGAAGAAAGATACGAAGAAGCAAAAATAAATGTTGAGAAAATAGGAGTAGCTGATAGAATAAATTTATATTTAGGAAATGCAGTAGAGATATTACCAACACTTAATTTTGAATATGATATTGTCTTTATAGATGCCAATAAAGGAAAGTATCCAGTTTTTTTACAAGAAGGAATTAGACTTGTAAAGCCAGAAGGTATAATAATTGCAGACAATGTTTTATATAAAGGATATGTTATGAGTGATTATAATAAACATAAGCAACGCACAGCAGTAAGACATTTGAGAGAATACATAAAAGAAGCGATGGAAAATGAAATTTTAGAAAGTGAAATTTTAGAAGTCGGTGATGGAATTGCAATTACAAAAGTTCATAAATAATATGTAGTAAAATATTGACTAAAAGAAAATATTGTAATACAATAGCGAAAAAGTGAGTAAAGAAAATAGAATAAAAATGTAATTTCTAAATAAATATATAGTGCAAGTTGTTTAAAAGAAAGGTTAAGAAAATGGAATTTAACGATTATGAAGAATATGTTATTACAATAATTATGGCAGCTGGTAAAGGGACAAGAATGAATTCAGCTAAATCAAAACTTGTTCATAAAATATATGGAAAAGAGCTTGTAAAAAGAGTTGTTGAATTAGCTCAAAAAATTGGTTCTGATGAAATAGTTGCAGTTGTAGGACATTTGAGAGAACAAGTTCAAGAAGTATTAGGAGATAGTGTAAAATATGCTTATCAAGATGAACTTTTAGGAACTGGTCATGCTGTTATGCAAGCTAAAAAATACTTAAAAGGAAAAAAAGGTAAAGTTGTAATTCTATATGGAGATGTTCCAATTATAAGACCAGAAACTTTAAAGAACTTAATAAATAAAAGTATAAAAAATAAAGAGTATGCTACTCTTTTAACAGCAAAATATGAAAATCCAACTGGATATGGTAGAATTATTCGTGATGAAGGTGGAAATATTAAAGCAATTGTAGAAGAAAAAGATGCAGATCCACTTCAAAAGAAAATAAAAGAAATCAACTCAGGTATTTATTGTTTTGATATAGAAGAATTACTTAATGCATTAGAAAAAGTAAATAATAATAATTCACAAGGAGAATATTATCTTACAGATGTTATCAAAATAATGAATGATGAAGGATTGAAAACAGGTGCTGTTATTGTAGAAGATAATACAGAAATTCTTGGTGTAAACGATCGTTCACAATTAGAACTTTTAACAAGAGTTTTAAGAATGAGGATAAATTCAGAACACATGAGAAATGGTGTTACAATAGAAGACTCAAATTCAACATATATATATGATGATGTTGAAATTGGTATGGATACTGTAATTCATCCAAATACAATTATAAAAAATAATGTTATAATAGGGGAAAATTGTGAAATTGGTCCAAACTCATATATTAGAGAAAATTGCAATATTGCCAATAAAGTAAAAGTTGGAAGCTTTGTAGAATTAAAAAAAGTTACAGTAGGAGATGGTACGAAAATTCCACATCTTTCATATTTGGGGGATTGTGAAATCGGAAAAAATGGAAATGTTGGTTGTGGTACAATTACTTGCAATTATGATGGAAAAAATAAGAATAAAACAATAATAGGAGATAATGCTTTTATAGGTTCGAATGTAAATTTGGTTGCACCAGTAGCATTAGGAGATGATGTTTTAATTGCAGCAGGATCAACAATTACAGACGATGTTGAAACAGGAAAAATGGGAATTGCAAGAGAGCGCCAAACAAATAAAGATAGAAAGAAAAAATAAATGAAAAAATCAGTTAGCAATGCTAACTGATTTTTTTAGCTACTAAACTACATACCTTGTTCGCCAGGCATTATATAATCTATTACACCATAAATCAATGCTCCAACAATAGCAGCAAACCAAGATATAGAATAACCGCTAACGAAATATTGTGTAGCATACAAAGTTACTACTGCTAAAACAAAACCTACAAATCCTTTTCCAAAAGCCATAGCTTGAAGACCTGTAAATTTTACAATTAAATAATCCATAACAGTTAAAACGATAGCTGCAATTCCTAATGACCAGATACTATTTATAGAAAAACCTGGTGTAAAGAATGCAGTTATACCAAGTATAATAGCGGCTACGATAAATCTTCCAACCATTTGCCCAAAAGCACCCATTCCGGAGCTACTAGCATTTGAGTTATTACCTTCCATATTGTAACCTCCTTAAAATATAAAAACGATTTATTAAAAATAAATCTTATAAGTATATTTTAATAATTTTTGCAAAAAATATACATAAAAAGAATTAGAAAGGTTTTTATATGTTGTTAATTTTTTGCAGAAGTATAATTTTATATGTTTTTGTTTTAATTATAATGAGAATAATGGGTAAACGAGAAATTAGTCAGTTACAACCATTTGAATTTGTTATTTCAATGATGATAGCAAATTTAGCTACAATACCAATGGAAGAAGTTGGAATTCCATTATTGTATGGATTAATTCCTATTTTAGGTTTACTTATTACTCATATTATATTATCTATTGCAAACTTAAAAAGTATGCGTTTAAGAGGATTAATTTGTGGTATTCCTAGAATTGTAATTCATAGAGGAAAAATTGTAGAAGAAGCTTTAAGAAAAGAAAGTATGTCTTTAAATGAACTAGAAGAAAGATTAAGAGCGTATGGTATTACTAATATTGGTGATGTAGAATATGCTATTTTAGAAACTAATGGACAACTTAGTATAATAGAAAAGCCAGAAAAGAGACAAGTTAGAACAGAAGATTTAAATATAGATGCAGAATATGAAGGAATAGCTTATGATTTAGTATTAGATGGAAAAGTGATGTATGATAATTTGAAAAAAATAGGAAAAGATTATAATTGGTTAAGAAAAGAAGTTTCAAAATTTAATATGAGTCCAGAAGAAGCCTTGATTGTTATACAAAATGGAGATAAAAGTATGTTTTGTCAGAAAAAGGAGAAAAAACAATGAGTAATAAAGTAAAAATAATGTTAGTAATATGCTTTACAGCTATTATAGTAATATTAGAAATTATACTTGGAAATTGTACAGATGAATTTATAGATAAAACATCAAAACAATTAGAAGATTTGAAGATTGCTTTATTAGAAGAAAATAGTGAAGAAACTAAGAAAAAAAGTAAAGAGTTAAGTAATGTTTGGGATGAAAGTGAAAATAAATTATGCTATTTTATAGAACATGACGAATTAGAAAAAATAAGTTCTAAAATTGCTATTATTTCAGAGAATTCTACTAATAGTGAATATAAACTAGCATTGGAAGATGCAATTGAAACAAGATATTTATTAGAGCATGTAAAAGATAAATTGAAATTAAAAATGAAAAATGTGTTTTAAAATTTTATATATAAAAATATGATATATGTTATTATTGGGAAAAATTTTGATGACAGATAAATTTTGTAAAAATAATAACATATATCATATTATATAAAACATATAAAATTAATCCATATTTTCTTCTTTAACAATATATATAGGTCTTCTTTTAACTTCTAAATAAGTTTTTGATAAATATTGTCCAATAATTCCTAATGAGAATAATTGAATTCCACTAACCATAAATATAATACAAACTAGTGATGGCCAACCACTTGTAGGATCACCAAAGCATAATGTTCTAACTATAATTAATAGAATTAATAAAAACGCTAGTAAACAAAATAATAGTCCTATAAAAGAAGAGAAGATAAGTGGCTTTGTAGAAAAAGCAGTAATTCCTTCAAGAGCATACATAAATAATTTCCAGAAAGACCATTTAGTTTCACCAGCTACTCTTTGTACATTTTCAAATTCTATCCATTTAACTTTGAATCCAACAAAACTAAATAAACCTTTTGAATATCTATTATATTCTTTTAATGAAAGAATAGAGTTTACTACTTGTCTTGACATTAAAACATAATCCCTAGCACCATCTACCATTTCAATTTTAGACATTTTATTTATTAACTTATAAAATATTCTTGCAAAAAAGCTTCTAATTACTGGTTCACCTTTTCTTGTGACTCTACGAGTTCCAACAGCATCATAACCTTCTTCAATAACAGCTTTATACATATCTTTAAGAAGAAAAGGAGGATCTTGAAGATCAGCATCCATAAGTGTAACATAGTCGCCAGTAGCATGTTCCAATCCAGCATAAATAGCAGCTTCTTTACCAAAGTTTCTTGAAAAAGACACATATTTTACCTTGTTGTCTTTGTTTTTCAAATCTTTTATAACAGAAAGTGTATTATCTGTTGAACCATCATTTATAAAAATATATTCAAATTCAGTATTTTCAAAATCTTTAATATTTTTTTCGATTTCTTCATAAAATAAAGGTATGGCTTTTTCTTCATTATAACAAGAAATGATAACTGAAATCTTAGACATATCATATTACTCCTTTTAATAAAAACTATTCCTATTATAGCATAGAACAGCAAATATAACAATAGTTTTTTGAGGTATAACTTTTTTAAAGAAACCACTTGAAAAATTAAATAATATGGTATAAAATGGAAAAGGTCAAAAAGACTAAAATTTTTAAAGATACTTATTTCTTATTAAATACAGTATCAGAAGTGGAGGATTTTACTATGGCAGTAAAAGTAGCAATCAATGGTTTTGGACGTATTGGACGTCTAGCATTTAGACAAATGTTTGGAGCAGAAGGATATGAGGTAGTTGCTATCAACGACTTAACAAGTCCTAAAATGTTAGCACATTTATTGAAATATGATTCAGCTCAAGGAAGATATGCAAAAGCTGAAACAGTTACAGCAGGAGAAGACTCAATTACTGTAGATGGAAAAGAAATTAAAATATATGCAAAAGCAAATGCAGAAGAATTACCATGGGGAGAAATAGGAGTAGATGTTGTTTTAGAATGTACAGGTTTCTATACATCTAAGGAAAAAGCATCAGCTCATATAAAAGCAGGAGCTAAAAAAGTTGTTATTTCAGCACCAGCTGGAAACGATTTACCAACAATAGTATATAATGTAAATCATACAATTTTAAAACCAGAAGACACTATTATTTCAGCAGCTTCTTGTACAACAAACTGCTTAGCACCAATGGCAAAAGCATTAAATGATTATGCACCTATTCAATCAGGTATCATGACAACAGTTCATGCTTATACAGGAGACCAAATGATATTAGATGGTCCACAAAGAAAAGGTGATTTAAGAAGAAGCCGTGCAGGAGCTGTAAATATAGTTCCAAATAGCACAGGAGCTGCAAAAGCTATTGGATTAGTTATTCCAGAATTAAATGGAAAATTAATTGGTTCAGCACAAAGAGTTCCTACACCAACAGGTTCTACAACAATATTAGTTGCAGTTGTTAAAGGCGAAGTTACAGTTGATGGTATCAATTCAGCTATGAAAGCTGTTGCTAATGAATCTTATGGATATAATGAAGATTTAATAGTATCAAGTGATGTTATTGGTATGACTTATGGTTCTTTATTTGATAGTACACAAACAATGGTAACACCAATTGGAGATGGAAATTCACAAGTTCAAGTTGTATCTTGGTATGATAATGAAAATTCTTATGTAAGCCAAATGGTTAGAACTATTAAATATTTTGCAGAATTAGGATAAAACAAATTTTAATTGGAGGTGGCTGGTTTACGCTATCTCCTTATTTTTTAAATAGAAAGGATATAATATGAGTAAAAAAACAGTTAGAGATATTGATGTTCAAGGAAAAAAAGTTTTAGTTAGATGTGATTTTAATGTTCCTATGGATGAAAATAAAAACATTACAGACAACAGAAGAATTGTTGCTGCATTAGATACAATTAAGTATTTATTAGAAAATAATAGTAAAATAATTCTTTGCTCTCATTTAGGAAGACCAAAGGGAGAAGTAAATCCTAAGTATTCTTTATTACCTGTTGCAAAAGAACTTTCTAGATTATTAGGAAAAGAAGTAAAACTTGCAAAAGATGTTGTTGGAGAAGATGCAACTAATCTTACAAACAACATGGCAGAAGGTGATATTGTTTTATTAGAAAATGTTAGATTTGAAGCAGGAGAAGAAAAAAATGATGAAGAATTATCTAAAAAATTTGCTTCTTTTGCGGAAGTTTATGTAAATGATGCTTTTGGTACAGCACATAGAGCACACAGTTCAACAACTGGTGTTGCAAGTTATTTACCAGCAGTATCAGGTTTTCTAATTGAAAAAGAATTAAAATTCTTAGGTTCAAGTCTAGAAAATCCAGAAAGACCTTTTGTTGCTATATTAGGTGGAGCAAAAGTTTCTGATAAAATAGGGGTAATAGATAGCTTACTTGAAAAAGTAGATACTCTAATTATTGGTGGTGGAATGGCTTATACATTCTTTAAATCAATGGGATATCAAGTAGGAAATTCACTTTGTGAATTAGATAAATTAGATTTAGCTAAAAGTTTAATGGAAAAAGCAGAAGCTAAGGGTGTAAAATTAATGCTTCCAATAGATAATAAAGTTGGAAAAGAATTTAGTAATGATACAGAAAGTAAATTCGTAAATAGTACAGAAATTCCAGCAGATTGGGAAGGATTAGATATAGGACCAAAAACAATAGAAATGTATGCAGAAGAATTAAGAAATGCAAAAACTGTTGTATGGAATGGACCACTTGGTGCTTTTGAAATGGAACAATTTGCAAATGGTACAAATAGTATTGCAAAAATATTATCAGAAGTTGATGCTACAACAATAGTTGGTGGTGGAGATTCTGCTGCTGCTGTTGAGAAAGCAGGTTTAGCATCTAAATTTACACATATTTCAACTGGTGGTGGAGCATCACTAGAATTCTTAGAAGGTAAAAAATTACCAGGAATTGAAGCTTTATTAGAAAAATAATTTTAGGAGGATTTGTAATTATGCGTAGAAAAGTAATTGCTGGAAACTGGAAAATGAATATGCTTCCAAACGAAGCTATTGAATATATACAAGCATTTGAACCAATGGTAAAAGATGCTAATGCAGAGGTTATTCTTTGTGTTCCATATATAGATTTATTCTATTGTTTAATGAATGCACAAGGAACAAATATAAAAATTGGTGCACAAAATATGCATTTTGCTGAAAATGGAGCATATACAGGAGAAATCTCACCTAAAATGCTAAAATCAATCGGAGTAGAATATGTAATTATAGGACATTCTGAAAGAAGAGCATATTATGGTGAAACAGATGAATCTGTTAATAAAAAAATCAAAGCTGCTTTTGAAAATGAATTAAAACCAATTGTATGTGTTGGAGAAACTTTGGAAGAAAGAGAAGCTGGAAAAACAGAAGAAATTATAACAACACAAACTCGTTTAGCTTTGGAAGGATTAGATAAAGAGCAAGTTAAAGCTACAATAATTGCTTATGAACCAATTTGGGCAATAGGTACTGGTAAAACAGCTACTTCTGATGATGCTAATAATAGTATTAAATCTATTAGAGCAGAAATTGCAAAAATCTATGGAGAAGATGTAGCAAGTGAAGTTATTATTCAATATGGAGGAAGTGTAAAATCTTCAAATGCCAAAGAACTATTTGAAACATCAGATATTGATGGAGGATTAGTTGGAGGCGCAAGTTTAAAACCAGAGGAATTTAGTAAAATAGTAAATTTTGACAAATAATAGTAGCAACGGAATCAGCTTTAAAATGGAAAGGATGATAAAAATAATGGGAAAAAAAGTAACTATGCTTATGATTCTAGATGGATATGGAATTAATGAGAAAGAAGAAGGAAATGCAGTAAAATTAGCTAATATTCCTTATTTAAGAAATTTGTTACAAGAAAATCCAAATACAATAGTTCACACCAGTGGATTAGATGTTGGACTTCCAGATGGACAAATGGGAAATTCAGAAGTAGGGCATACTAATATTGGTGCAGGTAGAATAATATATCAAGACTTAGCTAAAATTACTAAGGAAATTGAAGATGGAGACTTTTTCAGTAAATCAGAATTAGTAGCAGCAATAGAAAATTGTAAGAAAAATAATACAAATTTACACATAATGGGATTAGTGTCAGATGGTGGAGTTCACAGCCATAATAGACATTTGTATGCTATATTAGAATTAGCTAAAAGAAAAGATTTTGAAAATGTATTCATTCATTGCTTTATGGATGGAAGAGATACACCACCAGCATCTGGTGAATCATATTTAACAGAATTGGAAGAAAAAATTGCAGAAAAAGGTGTTGGAAAAATAGCAACTATTTCTGGTAGATTTTATGCTATGGATAGAGATAAAAGATGGGAAAGAGTAAATAAAGCATATGATGCCATAGTTAAAGGTGAAGGTAAAAAAGCTGTATCTGCAATAGAAGCTATTGAAGAATCTTATAGACAAGAATTATTTGATGAATTTGTTGTTCCAACAGTTATTTGCAATAAAAATAAAGAACCAATTGCTACATTAGGTGAAAACGATTCTGTTATATTCTTTAATTTTAGACCAGATAGAGCAAGAGAAATTACAAGAGCTATTGTAGATCCTGAATTTGATGGATTTAAAACAGAATATAAGCCAACATATTTTGTATGTATGACACCTTATGATGCAACACTTCCAAATGTAAAAATTGCATATCCAAAAGAGGAAATTCATAATACTTTTGGTGAATATATTAGTAAAAAAGGTTTAAAACAACTTCGTATTGCAGAAACAGAAAAGTATGCACATGTTACATTCTTTTTCAATGGTGGAGAAGAGAAACAATACGAAGGAGAAAGTAGAATTTTAGTGCCTTCTCCAAAAGTAGAAACTTATGATATGAAACCAGAAATGAGTGCTTATGAAGTTGCAGATAAAGTTGTAGAAGCAATAAATTCAGAAGAATTTGATTCTATTATTTTAAATTTTGCAAATCCAGATATGGTAGGACATACAGGAAGTATTGAAGCAGCTATTAAAGCATTAGAAGCAATTGATGAATGTGTACAAAAAGTAGTAAAAGCTATAAATGAACATAATGGAGTTTTATTAATTACAGCAGATCATGGAAACTGTGAGCAAATGATAGATTATACAACGGGTGAACCACAAACAGCTCATACAACAAATCCAGTTCCACTTGCTATAATAGGATTACCACATACTAAAAAATTAAAAGAAGGATGTTTAGCTGATTTAGCTCCAACAATGTTAGATATTATGGGACTTGAAAAGCCAGAAGAAATGACAGGCGAAAGTTTAATAATAGACTAGGAGTAGTATATGATAAACTTACCAGAAGAAAAAGTATTGTATTCTGAAATTCAGAAAAAATTATTTTATATAATTCCAGAAAAGTGGGAAAGTATATATTTATATACTTCTATTATTGATGTCCCTGGACAAAAATCAAGAGGTGAATTATTCTTTTATTATATTCCAAAAGGAATTATAAAAAAGAAACCAGTAAATTGTTATGAAATTCCAAACTTATTTGATATAGATGAAGAAGAATATTCTGAATTTATTACAGAATTATATAAAATAATGAAGTCTTTAAGATTGGCTTATGGTAAAAGAAAAGGTAGATTATGGTCAAATGCTAATATATCTATTGAAAATTTTCAATTTAAAGTAGAATATGGATTTGAGGATTTATCGAAATCAGAATACGATTCTTATGAAAGACATGTAATTTGGAGATACAAATATCTAAAAACAGACATAGATGCATCTTCAAGAAAAGATAAAAAAATAATTCAAAAATATCTAGAAGATTTACATTTACATGGTGAATTGAAAAAAGATATGTATATTGAAGGTATTTATAAAGTAGCTATGAAAAATATTGTAGATTTTGAAAAAACTCTTACTGTTGATGAAGCTATTGCACAGTCAAAACCAGAACTAAAAAAGAAGGCAAAGATTTTTAAGAAAAAAGAAGTTCAAGAAGAGGAAGAAGATAAATCTATAAATAATCAAATATTAAATTTTGGAAATAAACCTATAAAAAGAGATTAATTTTAATCTCTTTTTTTCTTGAAAAAAATAACTGAATAATGTAAAATAAAAGATAGAAAATAAACATAAAAGGAGTTTTTTATGGGCAATTTAGGAATAGTCTTATTTTTTATTGGATGTTTGCTAATAATTGGTGTAATATTAATATTTAATAATTGTATGTCAATGAGAAATAAAGTAAGACAATCAAAATCTACAATAGATATCTATTTAACGCAAAGATTTGATTTAATACCTAATTTAGTTGAGTGTGTAAAAGCATATACTAGCTATGAAGAGGCTACTTTAAAAGGAATAACAGAATTAAGAGAAATTTATAATAGTGATAAAAGTATAACAACAGCAAATAATTTGGTAGGTAAAATGAATAATCTTATTGCTAAGGCAGAGGAAATGGCAGATTTAAAAGCCAGTGAGCAATTTATTATTCTGCAAAAAAGTTTAACTAAAATAGAAAGTCAGCTTCAAGCTGCAAGAAGAATATATAATGGAGATGTAACTTTGTATAATACATCAATACAAGTTTTTCCTAACAATATAATTGCATCGATTTTCAATATGAAACCAGCTGAATTATTTGTAATAGATGAATATAAAGCTCAAAATATAGAGGTAAAAGTTTAGATGAAAAGAAATTTTAATGAAATATATCAAGAAATATATAAAAACGGTGTTAAAGAATTAACTATTCTAAAAAGAAATCATAATGTGAGTATATTAGTATTTTTTGCTTTGTTTATATTAACTATAATTATATTTATAACTCAAAAAAGATTTACTCCTATATTAATGCTTTCTATTGTTACTGTAATTGTATCATTAGTTATTTTAATGAGAGAGCAATATAATTATAAAAAAGGTTTTAAAGAATTAGTAATAAAAAGACTTGTTTATTTATATAATCCAAAATTTGTATATATACCTTCTAGTGGAGTTACAAGAAATGAATATATTGAATCATTTTTCGATTCACACTTTGATAGATTTTACACAGAAGATTTAATAAAAGGTGCAATAAATGATGAATATTCTTTTAAAATTGCACAAGTAAAAACGCAAGTTGAAGAAGTAGAAACAGATAGTAATGGCAATTCAGAGATAGAAACTCATACTTTATTTTCTGGGCTTTTTGGAATTGTAGAAATTAAAGATAGTATGATTATGAAAATGGATATTACTTCAAATAACTTTTTAAATAAATATCATAAAAGTAGAATTGAAGTAGATTCTAGTGAATTTGAGAAAAAATATGATATGTTTTCAACCGATAAAGTGCGTACAATGGAAATTTTTACTTCTGATATTATAGAAGAATTTAATAAATTTGAAGAAGAAACTGGCTATGTTATGCAAATAAAAGTAGTTCCAAACAGATTATATTTTAGAATATCATGTGGTGAATCTTTTGAGGCACCTATGATAAAGGATGCTTTATCTTATGATTATCTATATAAAAATTTTAGAATGATAGATTTTCCAATAGATATTATTACTAAGATGATTAATAATGCTTTGGAAACTAGAAGATAAATGGTAAATCTTTTAATTTCTTTAAAAACCTCTTTTATTCTCACTTAATCTATGATATAATACTAACTATTAATAGTATTTAGGGTTAAGGAGAATACTTTGAGAAAATTTTTTGTTGAATCAAATCAAATTCAAAACAATAAAATTGAAATTATTGATGAAGATGTTAATCATATAAAAAATGTGTTAAGATTAGAAATTGGTGAAAAAATAAAAATTGGAAATAAACTTTCTGGTGAAAATTATATTTGTGAAATTTCAAATATTTTTAAAGACAATGTAGTTTGTAAAATTCTTGAAGAAACTGGAAAAAATGTTGAAAGCAATATTGAAATTACTGTTTTTCAAGGATTACCCAAGGCTGATAAAATGGAACTTATAATTCAAAAAGGTACAGAACTTGGAGTTACAAATTTTATACCAGTTAGTTTTAAAAGAAGTATTGTAAAATTATCTCGGAAAAGATGAAATAAAAAAAATAGAGAGATGGCAAAAAATTGCTGAAATGGCATCAAAACAATCTGGTAGAGACATAATACCTAAAATAGAGAATATACATAATGTTAAAACATTATGTGAAAATATGAATAATTATGACTTAGTTCTTCTTGCTTATGAAAATGAAGAAGAACATACCTTTAAAGAAGAATTGAAAAGAATTAAAAATACTAAGGATAAACTAAGAATTGCAATAATTATTGGACCTGAGGGTGGAATTGAACAAGAAGAAGTTACTACCTTAGAAAAAGCAGGAGCAAAAGTAATTAGTTTAGGTAAAAGAATTTTAAGAACGGAAACTGTTGCTTTGGCTATGACATCAATAATTATGTACGAATTAGAGCAATAATAAGAATTCTTGTTATTGAAACATAGGAGGAAATGGTTTGGATAAAGCAGATAGAGCCACTGAAATAATTGCAGAAAAGAGAAAATTACCAGAGAAAATAAAAGATAAACTTGATAGTTATACTTTTATAAATTTATTAATTTCAATTGCATTAATGATATATATGATTGTAATAAATGTTTTGTACTTAAATGAAAGCACAGAATTTTTTACGACTAGTATAAAGATTTTTTCAATGTTACTTATTGTTATAGATATAGCTATTTTTGAAATTGGATATAGAAAAGATAATATTTCAATATGGATACATGCAGTTGAATTGTTAATATGCAGTACTTTGATATTAAGTCTTCAATATATATATTTATATGGAAGTTTTGTTGTTAGAAATATTTTTATGTTACTTCCTGTATTTTTTTCAATATATTATGTTGCCAAAGTAATTGTTGGACATGTTGTTGAAACAAAAAAATATCAAAATAATTTAAGTGATATAAAAGAATTGGTAAAAGATGAAGAAGAAGGTTACTTAGATGATGTTGTTGATGAAATTGGAAATGAAATAAAAAATATTGAAGAGATGAAAAATAAAGAAAAAGAAATTATAAAAAAAGCAAAGAAAGACAAGAAAAAACAGGAGGCAAAAAAGCAATGATAAGAAGTATGACAGGCTTTGGTCGAGGTATATATGAAATAGATGGAAGAACATATACAGTTGAAATAAAATCCGTTAATCATAAATACAATGATATAAATGTTAGATTACCTAGATTCTTGAATATTTTAGAAGATGATGTAAGAAAGCAAATTCAAAATAGTATTTCAAGAGGAAAAATAGATGTATTTATAGGTTTTGAAAATTACAGTGATAAAGGTATAAATATAAAGATAAATAAACCACTTGCCAAAGAATATTTGCAAGAATTAAAAAGTTTATCAGAAGAAACTGGTGTACCTTATGAATTAAGCATCATAGATGTTTCTAAATTGCCAGATATTCTTAAAATGGAAGAAAATGGCGATGAAGAACTTATATCAAGTGAATTAAAAATAGCTTTAACAGAGGCTATAAATAATTTTGTTGGTATGAGAGTTAAAGAAGGCGAAAAACTTGCAGAGGATATGAAAAAGAGAATAGATTGGATAGAAACAAAGATTGATGAAATATCAAAATATTCATCAACATTAGTTGAAGAGTATATTGAAAAATTACAAGCAAGAGTTAAAGAACTTATGCAAAACGATGTTGTTGATGAAACTCGTTTAGCACAAGAAATTGTAATCTATTCAGACAAATGTTCAATAGAAGAAGAACTTACTAGATTAAAAAGTCATATAAATCAATTTAACGATTTATTAAAAGGGTCATCACCAATTGGAAAGAAGTTTGACTTTTTGGTTCAAGAAATGAATAGAGAAGTAAATACAATTGGTTCAAAGGCAAATTGCTTAGAAATAACTAATAGAGTTATTGATATAAAAACAGAAATTGAGAATGTAAGAGAACAAATTCAAAATATAGAGTAAAGGGAAGGTGATAAAAATGCAACTTATAAATATAGGGTTTGGAAATATTGTTTCGGCAGAAAGGATTATTTCAATTGTAAGTCCAGAATCTGCACCAATAAAAAGAATAGTACAAGAGGCCAAAGATTCTAAAATGGCTATTGATGCTACTTATGGAAGAAGAACAAGGAGTGTTCTTATAATGGATTCAGGACATGTTATATTATCTGCTGTACAACCAGAAACAGTAGCAGGTAGAGTAGATAATGATACAAATGAAGAAGAGGAATAAATGAAAAATAGGAGGAATAAAAAATGATAGTAGAACCAACAGTAACAGATTTATTAAAATTAGTTGACGATAGATATGAATTAGTTATCGTTACATCAAAAAGAGCAAGACAACTTGCAGTAGGAGCACCTAAATTAACAGACGCAAAGGAAAAATCAGTAGTAACTATTGCATCAAAAGAAATTGCAGAAGGTAAGGTAAAAAAAGTATGTTAGTTATATTAGCTGGTGTAGCAGGTGCTGGAAAAGATACAATTGCAAAAGCTATTATTCAAAGAATGGAAAATGTAATTAGTATTCCATCTTTTACAAGTCGTGCACCAAGAGCAGATGATGTTCCAGGTGTAAGCTATAACTTTGTTTCAAAAGAAGAATTTGAAAGAATGATAGCAGATGGTGAATTGTATGAATATGATGTTCATCATGAAAATTATTATGGAACATCTCGTAAATTATTAAATGAAAGAATTGAAAGTGGAAAAATAATAATAAAAGACATTGATGTAAATGGAACAGAAGCATTGGTAGATTTATTAAAAGAAGATACAAAAGTTGTTACCATTTTTTTAAGAGTGCCAAAAGATGAATTAAAACGCAGACTAGAAAATAGAATTGACCATTTAAGTCCAAAAGAAATCCAATTAAGACTTAATAGATTTGATTATGAAGAATCTAAAATTGGTATATATGACTATGTTATAAAAAATGATAATTTAGAAAAAACACTTTCAATAATTGAAACAATAATTGAAAAAGAATATAAACTATATAAAGCAAAATAGGCGATAATTTTATCGTCTATTTTAGATACATGGGGAAAAATGATAGCTGAAATTATTATAAATAGTAATGCGAAAGCTTTAAATAGAATATTTGATTATGTGGTTCCAAAAGAAATGGAAAAAGAAATTTTTGTTGGAGCTAGAATTTATGCGCCTTTTGGCAGGGGAGATAAATTAGAAGATGGATTTGTTATAGGTTTAAAGGATAAATCGGAATTTGCTAATAAAGAATTAGCAAAAATAATATATGAAATGAGTATTACAGAAGAAAAAATGCAACTTGCAAAACTTATGGCAAGAAAGTATTTTTGTAATATTTCAGATTGTATTAAACTTATGTTACCACCAGGAACTGCTGGTAAAGAATCGGAAAGTTGGGCAAAAGAAAAAACAGGTAAATTTGTTTGTTTAGCAAGAGATTCGGAAGAAATACAGGACAGCATAAATAGTGGAGAAATAAGTAGTAGTAAACATAAGAAAGTTTTGGAGTTTTTACTTGATAATGATGATATATATCTTCCTGATTTAGAAAAAATATTAGAAATATCATCTTCTGTATGTAAAACATTAGAAAAAAAAGGATATGTTGAAATTCAAGAAAAACAAATTGAGAGAAATCCATTTGTAAATAAAAATATTGAAAAAGATGAACCTAAAATTTTAAATAGTGAACAACAACGAGCTTATGATGCTATTAGTTTTAATATAGAAAATGAAGAAGCAATAACTTCATTAATATATGGAATTACAGGTTCAGGAAAAACAGAAATATATATGCAGTTAATCGGGAAAGCAATATCCTTAGGAAAAACAGCAATAATGCTAGTTCCAGAAATTTCATTAACACCCCAAATGGTAGATAGATTTTTAGCAAGATTCGGAAATGAAATTGCTATTTTACATAGTAAATTATCTATTGGAGAAAGATATGACGAATGGCAAAAAATATCAGAAGGTAAAGCTAAAATTGTAATCGGAGCAAGATCAGCAATATTTGCACCAGTAAAGAATTTAGGAATAATAATTATAGATGAAGAGCATGACATGTCATATAAATCTGATATGTCACCAAGATATCATGCAAGAGATTTAGCAAAATACATAACAAAACAAGCAAAATGTCCATTAGTATTAGGTAGTGCGACACCAGATATTTCAACATATAAACAAGCATTAGATGAAGAAATTGAGATGTTTACACTAACTAAACGAGCAAATGATGCTTCACTTCCAGAAATACAAATTGTAGATTTAAGGCAAGAACTTTCTTATGGAAATAGATCCATGCTAAGTGGAAAATTGCAAAAAGAAATTAGAGAAAATATAAAAAACAAAAAACAAACAATTTTGTTTTTAAATAGAAGAGGTTATTCAACATTTGTACTTTGCAGAGAATGTGGAGAACCAGTAAAATGTCCAAATTGTAGTATTAGTTTAACCTATCACAAATATGAAAACATTTTGAAATGTCATTATTGCGGTTTACAAATGCCAGTAGTTAAAAAATGTCCAAATTGTGGGAGTGACAAAGTAAAATATTTTGGAACAGGTACTCAAAAATTAGAAGATGAAATACACAAATTATTTCCAGAAGCTAGCACAATAAGAATGGATATTGATACAGTTTCAAAGAAAAATTCACATGAAAAAATTTTAAATACTTTTAAAAATGAAAATATAGATATTTTAATAGGAACACAAATGATTGTAAAAGGACATCATTTTCCTAATGTTACTTTGGTTGGAGTAATTGTAGCAGATGGTGCGCTTAATATGGAGGATTATAATGCTTCACAAAAAACTTTTCAAACTTTGGTTCAGGTCTCTGGTAGAGCTGGTCGAGAAAGCGAAAAAGGTAGAGTTATAATTCAAACTTACAATCCAGATCATTATGCAATAATTTATTCAGCAAAACAAGATTATGAACTTTTTTATAATGCAGAGATCAATTTGAGAAAAATGTTGAAATATCCACCATTTTGCGATATAATAATGATTAGGTTTGTTGGAAAAAATGCAAATGATATTGAAAAATTATCAAATGAGGTTTATAGCAGTTTGCAAAACTTAATAGATAAGCAAAATACTTTTGCATATAAACCAGTTCCATCACCAGTAGATAAAATAAAAAATAAATATAGGTGGAGAATTATTTTAAAAGGTAAAGTAAATAATAAAACTTTAAATATAATATATAAGGCATTGGAAATTAAACAAATTGATGGAATTTCAATTAGTGTTGATATTAATCCAAATAGCATGATATAGGGGGTAACAAATGGCTATAAGAAATCTAAGATATGAAGGAGATGAAATTTTATCAAAAAAATCAAGAGATATTGATATAATAGATGATAAAATTTTAGAATTGGCAAATGATATGTTTGACACAATGCATAAATTTGAAGGCGTTGGTTTAGCAGGACCACAAGTTGGAATATTGAAAAGAATAATTGTAATTGATTTATATGAAGAGGGAGAGCAATATGCTTTAATAAATCCAGTAATCATTTCACAAAAGGGTGAGCAAATTGTTGATGAAGGTTGTTTAAGTTTTCCAAATCAATTTGCAAAAGTAAGAAGAGCAAAAGAAGTTGTAGTTGAAGCTTTGGATTTAAAAGGTAAAAAAGTCAAAATTAAAGGAAAAGATTTACTTGCACAAGCTTTACAACATGAAATTGATCACTTAAATGGAGAAGTTTTTGTTAATAAATGTGAAGCTGGAACTTTGGAAACAATAACAGCAGAAGATAAAGCAAAGAAAAATAAATAGATAATAGGAAGGATTTATATGAAAATCGTTTTTTGGGGAACACCAGATATTGCAAGAGATTGCTTAGAAGCAATATATGATGCTGGACATGAAATTGTATGTGTAATTACAGTTCCAGATAAACCTAATAGTAGGGGAAAGAAAATAGTTTATTCAGAAGTAAAAGAATTTGCTATACAACATAACTTAAAATTAATGCAACCTGAAAAACTTAGTTATAATGAAGAACTAAAAGAAGAAATAAAAAAATTAAATCCAGATATCTTTTGTGTAGTAGCATATGGAAAATATATGCCAAAATCATATTTAAAAATGTGTAAATATGAACCAGTAAATATACATCCTTCATTATTACCAAAATATAGAGGCTCTTCTCCAATTCAATGGGCAGTTTTAAATGGAGATAAAGAGACTGGTGTTACATCAATGTATATTTCAGAAAAGATGGATGCCGGAGATATAATTCTTCAAAAAAGTGTTCAAATTGGTGAGTATGAAACAACAGGAGAATTATGGGATAGATTATCAAAAATAGGTGGAGAGCTTTTAGTAGAAACTTTAAAGCAAATAGAATTAGGCACAGCGCCAAGAATTCCACAGGGTGATAATTTTACTGAGGTTTCAATGATTTCAAAAGAAATGGCAAAAATAGATTTTGAAAAATCAGCGGAAGAAATAAAAAACTTAGTTAGAGGTTTAAATCCATTTTTGGGAGCTTATGGTTTTGTAGATGGTAAAAAATTAAAATTATGGAAAGTTGAAATTAAAGAATTAGCAGAAGAATATCAAAACAAACAAAATGGAGAGATTGTTTTATCATCTGATAAAACAGGTTTGGATATAAAAGTAAGAGATGGTTTGCTTTCAGTTTTGGAAATTCAAGGTGAAAATGCAAAGCGAATGAATATATTAGATTATTTAAGAGGAAATAAGATAAATGTAGGCAATAAATTTGAATAATTACTTGTAAAATAATTGTAATATTGATATACTTTATATGTGAAAATTTTGAGAAGGAGGATTGCTAAATGGAGGAAAATAAAAATCCAGAGCAAGAAGAAGTTGAAATAGTAGAAACTAGTATTGATGGATTAAAAATATCTAATGATGCAGTTGCTACTTATGCAGGAATTGCAATTTCGGAAGTCCAAGGTGTTTATGGAATGTCTGGTGGATTTGCAGGAATTACAGAAGCAATTAGTGGAAAGAAAAATTTTTCAAAAGGAATTAAAGTAGAAGTTACAGAAAAAAGTGCAAAAATAGATGTTAATATTGTCGTAGAATATGGAGCTAGAATTCCAGATGTAGCATTTGAAATTCAAAATATAGTAAAAAAATCAGTTGAATCTATGACTGGTCTTAAAGTATCAGAAGTAAATGTGCATGTAAATGGTGTTCATATGGCAAATGTAGAAGATAAAGAAGAAAGTGAAGAAAATATCGAAGAATAATTGGAGGAATAGAAATGAAATTTTTAGAAAGATTTATCTTAACAATATTTTCAATAATAATTTTAGTAATATCAATAGCAATGCTTAGTATAATGTTTGGATTAGCAGATATTACAATATTTACAAAATTGATTTATTATATAATGGAAGATGTTATTGCATTTAGAACTGCATTAGTAGTTTGTGCAATTTGTATATTATGTGCAATTAAAGGTATTTTCTTTAAAAGCAAAAAAGAAAATTTAGGAAAAGACGGAATTGTTTTAGAAAATACTAGTGGTAAGCTTGTTATTTCAAAGGAAAGTTTAGAAAACTTAGTTTCTAGTGTTGCAAAAGAAATACCAGGTGCAGAAGCTGTATCTAGTAGAACAATATTAGATAAGGATAGAAACTTAAAAGTATATGTTACAACAACAGTATCAAGAGATATGATGCTTAAAGAAGTTTCAACAACACTTCAAGAAAAAATAAAAGAAGCAATGAAACAAACAGCAGATTTAGATGTTAAGGAAGTTAATATTAGAATTAAAAATATCAGTTCTAAAAAAGTAAAATCAAAAGGTACAAAACAAACACAAGTAGTAAATGAAATAGAAACAAAAGAAGAAAATCAAGAAGAGGTAGTTGTAGATGTAGAAAAAAACGAAGGAGAGGAGTAATGTATTATGAATGAAAATGATCCAAAAAATTTTGCTTGGTATGTAAAAGAATATAAGGGAGCTATAATAGGTGCTGTAATTGCTATTTTATTTGTAGCAACAGGATTATCTAAATTGGTAATTGCTTTACTTGTAATTGTTGCTGGAATGTTTTTAGGGTACTATGTACAAAATAATAAAGAAAGCGTAAAAGAAATTTTAAGGAATTTTATAGATAAATTTTAGGAGGAAATGATGCAAAGAACTGCAATGAGAGAATTAGCTTTTAAGCTAGTTTATGAAATTGAAGTGCAAAAAGAAAATAATGAAGAACATATTCAAATTTTCTTAGAAAATAATGAAATAACAGATGAAAAAGTAATAGAGTATTTAACTAATGTAATTAATGGTTTAAAAGCTAATGAAGTTGAAATTGATGAACTAATTTCTAAAAACTTAAAAGAAAATTGGAGTTTGAGCAGAATTCCTAAAATTACTTTGAGTTTATTAAAACTTGCAATTTTCGAAATGGTATATGCAAAAATACCATATAAAGTAGCAATAAATGAAGTTGTAGAACTTGCTAAGAAGTATGCTGATGAAGTAGCGCCAACTTTTATTAATGGAATACTAGCAAGTATTGTAAAAGAAAAATGTTTAGATAAAGAGGATTAGATGGAGCTTAAACCAATCACAGTAACAGAATTAAATAAATATATGAAAGATAAAGTAGCAACTGATGAATTCCTTAATAATGTTTTTATAAAAGGAGAAATTTCGAATTTTAAACATCATTACACAGGACACATGTATTTTACTTTAAAAGATGAAAATTCTTTAATAAAATGTATAATGTTTAAATCTTCCACAGCTACTTTAAAATTTGTGCCAAAAGATGGAACGAAAGTTGTAGCTTATGGTACAGTTTCTGTTTATGAAAAAGATGGGATATATCAGCTATACTGTAAATCCATGAAAGAAGATGGCATAGGCGATTTATACACGGCTTATGAAGAATTAAAAAGAAAATTATCATTAGAAGGATTATTTGATGAAAAACATAAAAAGAAGATACCATTTATGCCAAAAATAATTGGTGTTCTTACATCAAATACAGGAGCTGTAATTAGAGATATAATAAATGTATCGACAAGAAGAAATCCTAATGTGTATATAAGGCTATTTCCAGTACCTGTTCAAGGTGAAGGTGCAGGAGAAAAGATTGCAGAAGCAATTGAGTTTATGAATACCGAAAAATTGGCAGATGTTTTAATAGTTGGTCGAGGTGGAGGTTCATTAGAAGATTTGTGGCCTTTTAATGAAGAAATAGTTGCAAGAGCAATATACAATTCTGAAATTCCAATAATTTCAGCAGTAGGACATGAAACAGATTTTACAATTGCAGATTTTGTTGCAGATTTGAGAGCACCAACTCCATCTGCCGCGGCAGAACTTGCAGTTACTAATATAGAGGATTTAGAAAATACAATTACTTTATATAAAAATAGATTAAAAATAGCTCTTCGTAAAAAAACAGAAGTAATGAGATTAAGATACGAAAAAAGTATAAATTCTGTTGTATTTAAAAATCCTTATCAAAAATTAAATGATTATTATATTTTAATTGATAGAAAAGTAAAAAGTCTAGAAAATTTTGCTCTCCAAAATCTTAAAGATTGTAAATTAAAGGCAACAAAAGCAATAACTCGATTAGATACTTTAAGTCCATTAAAAACTTTAACAAGAGGTTATTCAATGGTAGAAGTTGACGGAAAAGTTGTAAGCAGTAGTAAAGATTTAAAAAAAGGAGACATGATAAATTTACTTTTTGCTGATGGAAATACAAAGGCGAAAGTAGAGTAATGGAGGTACAGATATGAGTAGAAGAAGTAAAAATCAAAATAAAAGAAAAATTAATATTAAAATTTTATTACCAATAATTTGTATAATTATTGTTGTTATCACTTTTGTTTTATTATTTGATATGAAGAGAAAAACAAATGAAGTATCTAATTCTAGTGAAAATAGTGTAAAAACAGAAAATATAATTGATACCACAAATACTAATACAAATACAAGTTTGGAAAATATGGTAGATGAAAATACTGTTACTAATGAAGTTGATGAAACTAATGTTGAAAATATAGTAGAAACCAATACAGTTCAAGATAATATTACTTCTAATTCAGAAGATAGATATTCAGAAAATAGACAGCAAAAAGCAATTGAGATTGCAGAAAAATATTGGGGAGAAGATGAATCAATATATTTTACAAATGAAAGTGTAAAATCAGATGATGAATATATTGTTGCAGCAAGAGAAAAGAGTTCAACAGAAGTAAAAGAATATTTTAAAGTAAATATAAAAACAAAAAGCGTAGAAGTATATTATTAGTTAGTAAAGGGAGTATAAAATGTCAAAAAACGAAGAAAATTTTGAAGAGTTGATGGAAAAATTAGAAGAAATCACTGGAAAATTAGAAGCAGATAAATTAACTCTTGATGAATCTGTAAAGCTATTTGAAGAAGGAATGCAAATTTCAAAAAAATGCAATGAGAAATTGGAAGATGCTGAAAAAAGAATTACAATATTATTAAAAACAAATGATGAAGTAAAGGAGGAAAACTTCGTACCAGAAGGATAGATAGATGAATATATTTAGTGAAATAATTGGTAACAAATGTATAGTAGTTCCGTTTTGCTTATGGATTACAATTCAAGTTTTTAAATTTGTATATGAATTAGTTATTAATAAACGAATAGATTTTAAAAGATTATTTGGAGCAGGAGGAATGCCTAGTTCTCATTCAGCAGTAGTATGTTCAGCAGCAACTTTAATAGGTAAAGCTCTTGGATTTGATAGCCCAGAATTTGCATTGGCACTTGTTCTTGCAGGTGTTGTTATGTATGATGCTGCTGGGGTTAGAAGAGCAGCTGGAAAACAGGCTAGAATTTTAAATAAACTTATATCAACACCAGGCTTAACAAAAGAACAAGTAAATGAAAAATTGACAGAAGCATTAGGACATTCACCACTTCAAGTTATTGTTGGTGCATTAATAGGTGTTGTAGCAGGAGTAGTAATATAATTAATAAGAAAGGAAACAGATAAAATGAATGATATTGAAATTGCAAAAAGTATTAAGTTAGAAAAAATTAGTGAGGTGGCTAAAAGATTTGGAATTGATGAAGAGTATATTGACCAATATGGAAAATATAAAGCAAAAGTTTCAAATAATTTAACAAAAGATTTAAAAGATAAAAAAGATGGAAAATTAATATTAGTTACATCAATTAATCCAACTCCATTAGGAGAAGGAAAAACAACAATAGCAATAGGATTATCAGAGGCTATAAATAGACTTGGAAAAAAATCTGTTTTAACATTAAGAGAGCCATCATTAGGACCAGTTTTTGGAATAAAAGGTGGAGCAACTGGTGGTGGATATTCACAAGTAGCACCAATGGAAGAAATTAATTTACACTTTACAGGAGATATCCATGCAATTACAACTGCAAATAATTTAATTTCAGCAACAATAGATAATCATATTTTTCATGGAAATGAATTAAAATTTAAAGAAGTTATTTGGAAAAGATGCGTAGATTTAAATGATAGAGCATTAAGAAAAGTGCAAATAGGACTTTCAAAAGAAAAAAATATGGTATCTCGTGAAGATGGATTTGATATTACAGTAGCATCTGAAATAATGGCTGTATTCTGCTTAGCCGAAACATTAGATGATTTAAAAGAGAAACTTTCACAAATAGTTGTTGGATATAATGAAGAAGGAAATCCAATAAGAGTAAAAGATTTAAAAATTGAAGGTGCATTAACAGTTCTTTTAAAAGATGCGTTTAATCCAAATATTGTTCAAACATTGGAACATAATATGGCAATTATTCATGGAGGACCATTTGCTAATATTGCTCATGGTTGCAATAGTGTTGTAGCAACTAGAATGGGATTAAAATTAGGTGATTATGTAGTTACAGAAGCTGGTTTCGGAGCTGATTTAGGAGCTGAAAAATTTATTGATATTAAATGTAGAAAAGCAAGCTTAAATCCTTCTTGTGCAGTATGTGTTGCTACTCTTAAAGCATTAAAATATCATGGTGGTGCTTCTATTGATGAGTGTAAAGAAGAAAATCCAGAAGCATTAGAAGTTGGAATTGAAAACTTATTAAAACATGTAAATAATATAAAAAATGTATTAGGAATGAATGTAATTGTTGCAATTAATAAATTCCAAAATGATACAGATAAAGAAATTGAAATGTTATCTAATAAATTAAAAGAAGTAGGTGTTGAATTAAGCTTAGCAGAAGTATGGGCAAAAGGTGGAGAAGGTGCTCTTGATTTAGCTAATAAAGTAATGGCACTTGCTGAAAAAGAAAAACCAGCAACACCAATATATAGTTTAGATGAAAGTATAAAAGAAAAAATAGAAAAAGTTGCAAAAAATCTTTATGGTGCAGAAGGAGTAGAATATTCAGAAGAAGCCGAAAAAGAAATTGAAAGAATAGAGAAATTAGGTTATAAAAATTATCCTGTATGTATAGCAAAAACACAATATTCATTTTCAGATGATGCTAAAAATTTACTTTGCAAAGATCCATTTAAGATACATGTAAAGGAAATAGTTTTAAAAGCTGGTGCAGAATTTGTTGTAGCTAAGGCTGGAAAAATTATGACAATGCCAGGACTTCCAAAAGTACCATCTGCTGAAAATATATATTTAGATGATAATGGAGAAGTAGTAGGTATTTTCTAATGGAGAAATTTAAAATACTAAATATATTAGATACATATTATGATCTAACAAAATTAAAGAATAAGAAAAGACAAGGTTGGATATATTGGAATGTAACTGCTGATAGAATTGAAAGTATAGCAGAGCATATTTTTGGAGCTGAACAGCTTGCTTGGCTTATTTATTCAGAAGCAGAATTAGATTTAGATATATATAAAGTAATTTCGATGTTATCATTGCATGAAACAGAAGAAATTACTATTGGAGATATTACACCTTTTGATAAAGTAAGTCGCGAAGAGAAAAAAAGGCGTGGACATATTGCAATAGAAGAAACTTTTAAAAATTTATTCAAAAATGAGATGATGATAAATTTAATAAAAGAATTTGATGCAGGAGAAACCAAAGAGGCAAAATTTGCTGTTATGTGTGATAAACTTGAATGTGATTTACAAGTAAAGAAATATTATGAACAAGGATTTGTTAGTATAGATAATTCAACAGATATTGTTAAGAAAAATGAAACTACAATAAAATATCAAAATGCTGGTATTACAGATGTAGGAGAGATTTTCCTAAAAAATGATAAAGGTTATTATGAAGGAACAGTTTTTGAAGAAATAGCAAGTTTTATAAAAAAATATAGAATCCAAAACAAGAACTCATAAACGAGTTCTTGTTTTTTGTATAAAGATTTTTATTAATCTATTTTTTACGAACTCTTGTTTTTTGTTAAAAAGTATTATATAATGCTAAATGAATGAAGAAACCATAAAAGAGGGAAAAAATGCTAGATTTAAACAAAGATATAAGATATGTAAAAGGTGTTGGCACAGCAAGAGCAGAGCTTTTAAATAAAATTGGAATTTTTACTTTGGGAGATGCAATTAGCTATTTTCCGAGAGGACATGAAGATAGAGGAAAAGAAAAAAATATAGCAGAGCTTGTTGATGGGGAAGAAGCTCTTATTTCTGCTTTTGCAGTTACTAGAATAACTGAATTTAAAGTAAATCCAAGATTAACTTTATGCAAACTTACTGTTAGAGATGAAACAGGTTCTTGCCAAATTACTTGGTATAATCAAAGATATTTAAAAAATTCTATCAAATTAAATCAAAGATATAAGTTTTATGGAAAAGTTTCAAAAAAAGGTAGTAGAGCAGATATGCAATCACCGGTTTTTGAAACAGCAGATAGTGCAAAAAATACTGGTAGAATTGTTCCAATATATCCACTTACATATAATCTTACACAAAATACAATTAGAAATATTATTGAGAATGCAATAAATTCTTTAAATGGTGAACTTGAAGAAACATTACCACAATATTTAATAGATAAATATAAACTACTAGGAAACAATGATGCAATAAGACAAATACATTTTCCAGATAATTTTGAAATGTTTAATAAAGCTAGAACTAGGCTTGTTTTTGAAGAATTGTTAGCAATGCAACTTGCTCTTTTAAGTTTAAAGAATAAATATGAAGTAAATAAGCCTGGAATACAATTTGATAAAAACGCTAGAATGTCTGATGTTATAGACAAATTGCCTTTCAAATTGACTGGTGCACAATTAAGAGTTTTAGAAGAAATTGATAGAGATATGGAAAGACCAAAACCAATGAATAGATTATTACAAGGTGATGTTGGTTCTGGAAAAACTATTGTTGCATTAATTTCTGCATATAAAGCAGTTAAAAGTGGATATCAAGCTACCATTATGGCTCCTACTGCTATACTTGCAACACAGCATTTAGAAAGCTTTTCAGAAATTTTACAAGATGTGGGAATAAGATGTGAATTATTAGTGAGTGGAATTACTAAAAAGAGGAAAACTGAGATTTTAGAAAAACTTGCTAATGGAGAAATTGATATTTTAATAGGGACACATGCTATTTTAGAAGAAAATGTTGTGTTTAAAAATTTAGGATTGGTAGTAACTGATGAACAACATAGATTTGGTGTGCGTCAAAGAAGTATTATTGCCGACAAAGGAAATAATCCAGATGTATTGGTTATGACGGCAACTCCTATACCAAGAACTCTTGCTCTAATTTTATATGGTGATTTGGATATTTCAATTATAGATGAATTACCTCCTAATAGAAAGAAAATAGAAACTTATGCTGTTGGAAAGCAAATGGAAGCGCGTGTAAATGCGTTTATTGCGAAAAATATTGATGAAGGTAGACAATGTTATATTGTTTGCCCATTAGTAGAAGAAAATGAAGAAATAAACGCAAAATCTGTTATGGAACTTGCAGAAGAATATAAAAATAAAGTTTTTAGTCAATATAGAGTAGAATACTTACATGGAAAAATGAAAGCAAAAGAAAAAGATGAAATCATGGAAAGATTTAAAAATGGTGACATTGATATACTTATTTCAACTACTGTTATTGAGGTTGGAGTAAATGTTCCAAATGCAAGTGTTATGGTAATTCAAAATGCTGAAAGATTTGGTTTAGCGCAACTTCATCAATTAAGAGGTCGTGTAGGTAGAGGAGAATATCAATCATATTGTATTTTAAAATACCAAGGAAATTCAGAAATAATAAGAGAAAGAATGAAAGTAATATCTAGTACCAATGATGGTTTTGTTATTTCTGAAAAAGATTTAGAATTAAGAGGTTCAGGAGAATTTTTTGGTACTAGACAACATGGAATTCCAGAATTTAGAATAGCAAATTTATTTGAAGACATTGGCATATTAAAAACAGTTCAAAGTATTGCATTAGAGATTATAAACAAAGATAAAACTTTGGAAAGCAAAGAGAATATTACTTTGAAAAAAATGGTTGAGGATAAATTTAAAAATAGAATTGAAATTTAAACCCTAAAACTATTGATTTTTAAGGCATTTAATGATATAAGATATAAAGGAATAAAACTATATGAAGAAGGGTGAAAAATGGGATTTTTTGATAAATTAAAAAGTGGTTTAGGAAAAACTAGGGATTCAATAAATGATAAATTCAATAATGTTTTTAGTTCTTTTAGAAAAGTAGATGAAGAAATGCTTGAAGAATTAGAAGAAGCATTAATTACTTCTGATATTGGAATGGAAACATCTGTTGAAATGATTGATAAATTAAGAAATAAAATAAAAAAAGAAAAAATTGAAGATGAGCAAGATGTAAGAAAAGCTTTGAAAGAAATTATGAAAGAGACTTTGGATGTAGCTGAACCTATTCTTAATCTCAATACAAAGCCATCTATAATTCTTGTTGTAGGAGTTAATGGCGTTGGAAAAACAACTTCAATTGGAAAAATTGCAAATCGTTTAGCAAAAGATGGAAAAAAAGTAATTTTAGCAGCAGCAGATACATTCAGAGCAGCGGCTGTGGAACAATTGGAAATATGGTCTGATAGAGCTAATGTAGAAATAGTAAAAAAACCAGAAGGGACAGACCCAGCATCAGTTGTATTTGATGCAATTACAAGAGCAAAAGAAACAAATGCAGATGTTCTAATTTGTGATACTGCTGGCAGATTACACAATAAAAAATATTTAATGGATGAACTTTTAAAAATAAATAAAGTTATTGAAAGAGAATTACCAGAAGCTAATAAAGAAGTCTTAATGGTATTAGATGCAGAAACAGGTCAAAATGCTATCTTACAAGTAAAAGCATTTAAAGAAACAACAGATATTACAGGAATAGTTCTTACAAAATTAGATGGAACAGCAAAAGGTGGTGTAGTTTTAGGAATTGTTGCTGAAAATCAAATACCAGTTAAATTTATTGGTGTTGGAGAGCAAATAGATGATATGGAAGTATTTAATAGCGATGAATTTTTAGATGCAATAATTTAGGAGGAAAAAATGGAAGAGGTAAAGAAAGAAGTAAAGAATATTACAAAAGAGAAAAGTAAAAAATTTACACTTAGAACACTTCTAGTTTTAGTAGCAATAGCTATATTTGCTATTATTGCGATTATTACATTTAGAGCAGAATATCTTAATATAAATGAAATTGGAGAAGAATATGTTGTGGTATTTAAGCAAAATGTTAAAAATAAAATATATGTTGGCATTGTGGCTTTTATTATAGCATATATACTTGTTTACATTTCAAATAGATTTATAAAAAAAGGTTTAAAAAGTTTTTTTGAAGATGAGAAAAAACAAATGCCAAAATTCCCAAATAAAAGTTTAGCCTTTGTTATTGCTTTGGCAACTGCTGGAATTTGTGCATTTGCATTGTCAAAAGATTTCGCTATTTTTGCTAATTCAGCAGTTTTTGGAAAAAGTGATGGCGTATTTGGATTTGACATATCTTATTATATGTTTAGTTTTCCTTTCATTCAAAATTTAATTATGACTACAATAATATTTTTTATTATACTTATAGCTTATGTAGCACTTTATTATGTAATTACATTTAATGTATATTTTGATGGTGTAGAAGGAGAAACAATAAAGAAAAGTATATTTTTAAGACAACTTATAACATATCTTATGATAATTGTTATATTGTTTGCTGGTTATATAATTATTAATTCACAAAATATTTTAACTGGTGATATGCTTTCAATACAAGATGAAGAAGAAACTAAACTTGCTGGTGCAGGACTTACAGACATAACAATAAAATTGTGGGGATATAGAATACTTGCAGTTGTTATAATTTTAGCTATTTTAAGATTTTTTAAATATTTAAAAAATAAGAGTTTTAATCAATGTGTTGCTTCAATTGCTATTGTACCAGTTTATTTAGTAGGTATGTTTTTAGTAATAGTGTATTTTCAAGGCATATATGTAGGTTCGAACGAATTAGATAGAGAAAAAGATTATATTAGACAAAATATTGAAAAAACAAAAGAAGCTTATGGAATAAATATAAACCAAACAGATATTGCGTCTTATAGTACAATAACATCAGAGGAAGTTGCAAATAACAGCGATGTAATTAAAAATATACCTTTAATTTCAGAAGATGTTACTTTAAGTATGGTAGAAGAACATCAAGAAACAACTGGATATTATAATTATGATAGAACTATGATTGCAAATTATAATGACAAATTAGTATATATTACACCAAGAGAAATTTCAAATGATAATGGAATTAGTTATAATAATAAAACATTAAAATATACTCATGGTTATTCAGTAATTGTAAGTACAGCATCAGATTCAAATGAAGATGGATATGCTGAATATTTACTTTCAGATTATGCAAATAATTTTGATGGAATAGAAATAAAAGAACCAAGAATTTATTTTGGTTTAGAAACAAATAGTGTAATTGCAACAAATACAGATTTTGGAAATGAGTATGATTATCCACTTTCAGCAACTAAATATGAAGAAAATGTTTATGCTGGTAAAGCAGGACAAACTTTAAACTTTTGGGATAGACTTGTATTAGGAATAAGCAATAAAGATTTAAAATTAGCGTTTTCATCATATATTAATGAAAATACAAAAATTATTACTAAGAGAAATATTTTAGATAGAGTAGAAACAGTTTTACCTAATATTAGATATGACGATAATCCATATTTAGTTATTTCTAAGGAGGGTAGATTAGTATGGGTAATTGACGGATATACAACATCAAATCAATATCCATATTCACAAATGACTGTTTTAGTTGATAAAGTAGATGGTTCAAAAGAAAAAATAAATTATATTAGAAATTCAGTAAAAGTATTAGTTGATGCTTATGACGGAACAACAACTTTCTATATTACAGATAGAACAGATCCAATTATAATGACTTATGATAAAATATATCCTGGACTATTTTCTGATACAGAAATTTCAGCAGATATATCTGAACATTTTATCTATCCAGAATTCTTGTATCAAATACAAGCACAAATGGTAGGTATGTATCATGAGGTTAGCGAAGATACTCTATATAGAGGTGATGATGTATGGAAAATAACTCCAATAACATCAAGTACATCTGGAACACCAATGCAACCATATTATACAATGTTAAAAACAATTGATAAAAAAGAAGCGGAATTTGGATTAGTTGTAACTTTTAATAAAGAAAAGAAACAAAGTATTATTTCATATTTAGTGGGAACATATAGAGATGGAAAACCAGAACTTAGTTTATATAAGTTTAATTCTAATAGTAATGTAGCAGGAATTGCTGGTTTAAATAATCAAATAGAACAAGATACTACTATTTCTGCTGAACTTGAAAGCTTAAATAGTTCAGGTGTTAGATTAATAAAAGACATGAAAATAATACCAATAGAGGATACATTCCTTTATGTAGAGCCTATATATCAAGTAATGCTTAATGAAGAAGAGGAAATTCCAGTATTGAAAAAAGTTGTAGTTGCATCAGGAAATACTGTTGCAATAGGAAACAACTTATCAGAGGCTATTGAAAATTTATTTACAGATTATGCTGTTGATTTTGAATTTGTAGATACAGAAGATATTAACAATTTAATCGATGCTATAATTAGAGCAAATAATAATTTAGAACAATCAATGAATTCTAATGATTTAGAAATGATGGGAAAAGATTTAAGTAAATTAGAAAGTTTAATCAAACAATTAGAAGCAACAAGAAAAAAAGAACTAGAAGAGGAAGAAAAACTTGCTAATGAACAAGCAACAACCCCAGTAGAAGAATTAATTGATAAAGTAGAAAATATTTTAGATAGCAACAGAGAAGAAGAAACGAATAGTGTGCAAAATGTGAATAATGTTGTTGTAAATAGCAATAATATTGTAGAAAATAGAGCTGTTATTAGATAGATGAAAGGAATTGGAAAAAATGAAAATGAATTTACCAAATAAATTAACACTTTTTAGAGTAATATTAGTACCAATATTTGTAATTATTGGATATTGCTCAATACCAGGAGAATTTCTTGGAGTAGAAAGCAAATATTGGATAATGAACATAATTTTTGCGATAGCATCTTTTACAGATTTTTTAGATGGATATATTGCTCGTAAAAATAACATAGTTACTACATTTGGAAAATTTTTAGATCCATTAGCAGATAAAATTTTAGTTTTATCTGCTCTTGTAATGCTTGTAGAATTTGGAAGAATACCAGCTTGGATACCAGCAATAGTTTTAACTAGGGAATTCTTAGTATCAGGTTATAGATTAATTGCTGTTGAAAAAGGTGGAAAAGTAATAGCTGCTTCAATTTGGGGAAAGATAAAAACAGTTACTCAAATGATAGCTATTATATTAGCTTTTGCTAGCCCATTTTCATTTTGCCAATTTATACAATTAACAACAAATGCAGAAAGTGTTATTGGATCTAGTTTTTTAATACTAGCAACACCAATACAATATGGAATAAATTTATTAGCTAGCATATTTATGTTAGTCTCAGTTGTTGCAACTGTATTTTCAGGTTGGAACTATTTAAAAGGTGGAAAAGAATTGTTTAAAGATTAAATAATATTATGTGATTTATATACTATATATTTTAAATTCACTCGCTCAGCTCTGTCATTGCGTTTGTACAGAAACTTTATATTATTCGGTCAGCGCCCTCATGCACCACACTAACTCGCAAGCTCGTTGTGTTATGAGATTCCCTAACCTCTTTCTTAAAGGTTCTAAATGTACTCACTGCATTCCGTCCTTTACTCGTTTATTTAATATATATAGTATATAAAATAATACTAATTTTTTACAAAGGGAAAAAATAATGAAAAAAGAACAAGCTAAACAAAGAATTGAAGAACTTAATAAATTAACTGCTAAATATGCAAAAGCATACTATGATGACGATAATCCTGAGATTAGTGATTTTGAATATGATATGCTTATGTTAGAACTTAGAGAGTTAGAAAAACAATATCCTGAATTTGTAACATCAGATTCACTTACACAACATGTAGGAGGAACAGTAAAAGAAGGATTTGAAAAAGTTGAACATGAAGTTCCACTTTTAAGTTTACAAGATATATTTAATTTTGATGAATTAGTTAGTTTTGATGAAAGAGTTACAAAAGCGTTAGAAACAAAACCAACCTATGTTGTTGAAACTAAAATAGATGGTTTATCTGTAAGTTTAGAGTACAAAAATGGTGAATTTGTTAGAGGAGCAACAAGAGGAAATGGTTTAATAGGAGAAGATATTACAGAAAATTTAAAAACTATAAAACATATTCCTAAAAAATTAAAAGAAAATATAGATATTATAGTTAGAGGCGAAGTATTTATTGGAAAAAACGAATTTGAAGAAATGAACAGAGAAAGAGAAGAAAATGAACAGACATTATTCGCAAATGCAAGAAATGCAGCAGCAGGTTCACTTCGACAATTAGATAGTAAAATAACAGCTTCTAGACCATTAGACATTTTTATATTTAATGTTCAAAAAAGTGATGATATAAAATTTGTTTCACATTTTGAATCATTAGAGTATTTAAAGAAACTTGGTTTTAATGTAAATCAAGTAGTTGTACCATGTAATACAATTGATGAAGTTATTAGAGAAATAGAAAAAATAGGTGAAAATAGAGAAGAATTAAGCTTTGGTATAGATGGTGCTGTTGTAAAAGTTGATAACTTGGAATATAGAGAAATTTTAGGTGCAAATTATAAAACTCCAAAATGGGCAATAGCTTATAAATATCCACCAGAAGCAAAGGAAACATATTTAAAAGATATAGTTTGCCAAGTTGGAAGAACAGGGGCAATTACTCCTATGGCAATATTAGAGCCTGTTAAAGTTGCTGGTTCTACTATTTCAAAAACAACACTTCATAATGAAGATTTTATTAAAGAAAAAGATTTAAGAATTGGCGATAGAGTTATTATTCAAAAAGCTGGTGATGTTATTCCAGAAGTTGTACGAAGTGTATCTGAGAAAAGAACAGGAAATGAAATAGTTTTTGAAATGCCACGAGTTTGTCCAGTATGTGGAGCAATAGCAGTTAGAGAAGAAGGCGAAGCAATAGTTAGATGTATGGGAATAGAATGTCCAGCTAAACAATATAGAAACATTATTCATTTTGCATCAAGAGAAGCTATGAATATAAAAGGATTAGGTGATAGTATAATTGATGAATTATTATCAAGAGATCTAATATCAAATATCGCAGACCTATATACTATGAAATTAGAAGATTTTGCATCATTAAAACAAAATGGAAAGAAATTTGCACAAAACTTGATTGACAGTATCAACGCAAGTAAAAACAATGAATTTTATAGAGTATTAAATGGTTTAGGAATTAGACATATTGGAGCTAAATCTGCAAAAGGATTGGCTAAAAAATATAAAAATATTGATAATTTAATAAATGCAAGCTTAGAAGATTTAAAAGAAACAGAAGATGTTGGAGATATTATGGCAGAAAGTGTTTATAATTTCTTTAAACAAGAGCAAACATTAGATTTAATTTCAAAATTAAAAGATGCTGGGATTAATTTTGAACAAGTAGAAGAAGAAAATTCAGATAATAGATTTGAAGGAAAAGTATTTGTTTTAACAGGTGCATTAGAAAAGTATTCTAGAAAAGAAGCAGAAGAAATTATAGAAAAATTTGGAGGAAAGACTTCAAGTTCAGTTTCTAAAAAAACTAGTTATGTACTTGCAGGAGAAGAAAGTGGTAGTAAACTTGTAAAAGCAAATGAATTAGGAATAACAATTATATCAGAGAATGATTTTGAGGAAATGATAAAATAAGGAGATACTGTTTTGGATAAAAAATATACTTTTGAAATGTTTTGGGAAGATTTAGATAACGGATTTCAAATATATTATACTTACATGGATTGCAAATATTTAATTTATAAAATGCAAAAAAATTGTTATAAAAATGAACTTATTGAAGCACCACCTAAATGTCCACATCAAAGAAGCGCAATATATACGCTAAAAAGAGTTAAAGAATTGTTTGAATTTATGGAAGATTTTGAATATAAAGTTTTATAGATAGAAAAGGAAAAAACTATGGATGAAGAAAATTTACTAGTTCCAACTATTCATGATGAAGAAGAGGATATGGCTGAAATTTCACTTAGACCAAAAACTTTGAGAGAATATATAGGACAAGATAAAGTAAAAGAAAATATGAAAATATATATAGAAGCTGCTAAAAAAAGAGGCGAAGCATTAGACCATGTTTTATTATATGGACCTCCTGGACTTGGAAAAACAACACTTTCTAATATTATTGCGAATGAAATGAATTCAAATATTAGAATTACATCTGGACCGGCAATAGAAAAACCAGGAGATTTAGCTGCATTGCTTACTAATTTATCAGAATATGATGTTTTATTTATTGATGAAATACATAGAATGAATAAAAGTGTAGAAGAAATATTATATCCAGCACTTGAAGATTATAGTTTAGATATAATAATAGGTAAAGGTCCAAGTGCGAGATCAATTAGATTAGATCTTCCGAAGTTTACTTTAATAGGTGCAACAACAAGAGCTGGTTCACTTTCAACACCACTTAGAGATAGATTTGGAATTGTATCAAGACTAGAATTATATTCTGAAAAAGATTTAACAACAATAGTCACAAGGTCTAGTCAAATTTTAGAAATAAAAATAGATAAATCAGCAGCTATTGAAATTGCAAAGCGTTCAAGAGGTACGCCTAGAATTGCCAATAGATTATTAAAACGAGTTAGAGATTATGCACTTGTTTTAGGAGATGGAAATATTACTTTGGATATTGCTAAGGTGGCTTTAAATAAATTGGAAATAGATGATTTAGGATTAGATAGCACGGATAAAAGAATTTTAGAAACAATAATTTTCAAATATACAGGTGGACCAGTTGGAGTAGAAACATTAGCTGCTACTGTTAATGAAGAAGTTGAAACAATAGAAGATGTATATGAGCCATATTTAATGCAAATTGGCTTTTTGGCTAGAACTCCACGTGGAAGAACTGCGACGCCACTAGCTTATGAACATTTAGGTTTAGAATATAATAATTAAGGAACAAATAATGAAAAAACATTTTTTTATTTTGTTAATAGTATTAATTTTAGAAACTACATTATTTAATATAAATTCATATAGAATTTTTAATGATAGTTCAAAAAAAGAATATACTCAAAACGATTTTGAATATATAGAAACAGAAGAAAATATTACATATATTGAGATTAAAAATATTGACACAGAAGTAAAAACTGTAAAACTTGAATTAGATACAATGGAAAGCATAGACTATGAAATTTTATATACTGATGCTACAAGTTCAAATTTTAGAGAATTGCCAATTAAGAGATATATTGATGATTATGAAAATAGTAAATATATAGCTACTTATTTATCAGGCGAAAGTGAAAGTATTGGAATAAAAGTATATTCAAATTTAGTAAATATAGAAAAAGTAATTATTAATACTAAAATTCCATTTCATTTTAGTATTGCACGAGTTCTTATAGTATATGGTATTGTAACTTTTATATATTTATTAAAAACGAAAGAAATATTTAAAATTCCATATTCAAAAAAGAATTTTATTCAAGAATTAATCTTGCTTTTGGTTTTATTTACTTTTATATTTATAATTTATTTTATTTCAGAATATAGTCGAAATCCAGCAGAAGAATATGATTTTTATTCTAAGGATTTTGTACATGCTTTATCTAAGGGACAAGTGCATTTAGAAACTCAGCCAAGTCAAAAATTAATGAATTTGGATAATCCTTATGATGATGGTGAAAGAACTCAAAAAGGATTAGTTAGAGTTAAAGACTTTTTATGGGATGTAGCTTATTATGAAGGAAAATATTATGTTTATTTTGGAATTCTACCAGCTATTTTAATGTTACCATATCATCTTATAACAGGAGAATATGTAAGTACAGTTTCAGCAGTTTTAATATTTTCGATATTAACAGCTATTAGTTTAAAAGAATTAATTGTAAATGTGTTTTATAGATTTTTTAAAGAAATTCATTTTAAATTTATGGTATTTAGTTTAATTATATTGTTATTTGGAAGTCAAATTCTATGGCTAAATGGAATACCTAGATTTTATGAATTATCAGTTATATCAGCTTTATTTTTTGCTGTTACTGGAATTAATTTTATGTTTTATGCTACTGACGAAAATAGTAGATGTAAATATTTGAAAATGTTTATTTCAGCATTATGTTTAAGTTTATCAGTTGCATGTAGACCTACTCAATTACTTTCATCAATTATCATATTACCAGTTATTATAAAGATATTTATAAAAAATGTGAGGGAGAAAAAAAATATAATAAAAAATATATTTGCAATTGCAATTCCGTATTTAACTGTTGGTGTACTGATGATGTATTATAATTATATAAGATTTGAAAATATTTTTGAATTTGGTTCATCATATCAACTTACAATAAATGATATGTCAAATTTAAGAAATAGATTTATGACAATAGGAATGGGAATTGTATGTAGTTTGTTTAGTATTCCTACATTTTTACCTAATTTTCCATTTATGCAGTATCATAATAACTTATTAACTTTTAATGGATATTATTATATAGAAAATGTTATGGGTGGCTTATTTGCAATGGTGCCAATTTGTTTGTTTATTTTTGGAATTTTTAAAGTTTGGAAAAGAACAGATAAAAAAAGACTTATAAATTTTATTATAACATTTATAATAGTTCGGTATAGTAATGTGTTTATTAAGTATAATGATGGGTGGAAGCATGCAAAGATATATTGCAGACTATGCTTGGATATTAATAATTGCAGGAATTTGTGTATATAACGAATTGGTAGATTTATATAAAAGCGAAGAAGCAAAGAATATTATGAGAAAATTGCTAGGAGTTATGACAATATATATAGTATTTGTAAATTTATTTAGTGGTATAGTTTCAGAAAAATCATATATGATGCAAAATTCAACAAATGAATATTATAAATTGAAATACACTATTGATTTTTGGGAATAAAAATAAGGAGAAATAAAATGAAAAAAGTAGTAATAATTGGAGCTGGACCAGCTGGTTTAACTGCTGGATATGAGTTGTTAAAAGATGAAAATAATGAATATGAAGTTGTTATTTTAGAAGCAGATAATCGTATTGGTGGAATTTCTAAAACTGTAAATGTAGATGGTAATAGAATGGACTTAGGAGGACATAGATTTTTCTCAAAAGATGATACTGTTATGAAATTTTGGGAAGAATTAATGCCAATTCAAGGTGAAAAATCTTTTGATGATAAAAAACTTGAAAGAGAAAAGCCTTTAAAAGAAGGTGGACCAAATCCAGAAACAGAAAATAGAGTTATGTTAGTAAGAGATAGAGTTTCAAGAATTTATTATTTAAAGAAATTTTTTGATTATCCAATAAGTTTAAAATTAGAAACTTTTACAAATATGGGATTAGTTCGTACAATAAAATCTGGTTTTAGTTATTTAAAAAGTATTTTTGTGAAAAAACCAGAAGATTCATTAGAAAATTTTTATATAAATAGATTTGGAAAAGTTTTATATAGTATGTTTTTTGAAAAATATACTGAAAAATTATGGGGAAGACATCCATCACAAATATCAGCAGATTGGGGTGCTCAAAGAGTTAAAGGTGTATCTATTTCAGCTGTTTTAAAAGATGGTTTTAAGAGATTATTTAGAATAAATAGTAAAGAAGTTGAAACTTCACTTATAGAACAATTTTGGTATCCTAAATTTGGGCCAGGACAATTATGGGAAACATTAGCTTCTGAATTTGAAAAGCTTGGTGGAAAAATAGAAAAAGATTATGAAGTTACTGGAATAAATATTAAAGATGGTAAAATAGTATCAGTAGAATGTATAGTAAAAGATGTGATTAAAGAAATAGAAGGAGATATTTTTATTTCTTCAATGCCAGTTAAAGATTTAGTTGTAGCTATGAATTCAAAACAACCAATCGATAAAGAAGCATTAGAGATTGCACAAGGGTTACCATATAGAGATTTTATTACAGCTGGTTTATTAATTAAAAAATTAAACTTGAAAAATAAAACAAAAATGAAAACGCTTGGAAATATAGTGCCAGATTGTTGGATATATGTACAAGAACCAGAAGTAAAAATGGGAAGAATTCAAATTTTTAATAACTGGTCTCCATATTTAGTAAAAGATGTTGAAAATACAGTATGGATAGGCGTAGAATATTTTGCAAATGAAGGCGATGAACTATGGAAAATGACAGAAAAAGAATTTACTGCTTTTGCTGCTGATGAATTAGTTTCTATGGGAATAATTGAAAAATCAGATATTATATCATCACATCAAGAAAAAGTAAAAAAAGCATATCCAGCATATTTTGATACATACAAAGATATGGACAAGCTTATTGAATACTTAAATACTTATGAAAATTTATATTGTGTTGGAAGAAATGGTCAACATAGATATAATAATATGGATCATTCAATGGCAACAGCAATTGAAGCTGTTAAAAATATAAAATCTGGCGAGAAATCAAAAGATAATATTTGGAATGTAAATACAGAAAAGGAATATCATGAAACAAAATAATAAAACAAAAATTATATTGATAGCAATAGTTTTGCTACGGAATTTTTATAAGATTATTTTATATGTTAGATACAAAAATATATCAGATTCAATATGATATTGGTCTTGAAAATATGAGTTCTGATATAAATTATGATAAATTTTTTGAATTAGATAGAAAGTATGTAAAAGAAAATGGAAATATGGAATATCTAATTAGAATTTATCAAACTGGAAAAATGCTAGAAACCAATACAAATCAAGGATATCATCCACCACTTCATCATTATATTGCAGCTGGTGTTATGAGAATTTGTGATTTGTTTGGAGCTAGTAATGAATTTAAACTAGAAGCGACTGAATTTCCAGCTTTTGTATATTCAATACTTATAATTTTTATAATGTATAGAATCACAAAAGAACTAGAATTAAAAGATAATGCAACTATTTTAGTAATGATATTTGTAGCTTTTAATCCACTTCTAATATTTTTATCAAGACATATAAACAATGATCCGTTAGTTACTTTATGTATTTGTGCTAGTGTATTATATTTAATTAAATGGTATAAAACACCTAATATGAAAAATACTATTGGATTGTCTTTGGCAATAGGGCTTGGAGCATCAAGTAAAATATCAATTGTAGTTATGGTATTACCAGCATTGATTACTTATTTAGTAAAAATGAATGATGTTATTGATGATTTTAATGAAGTTAAGAAAATATTGATATATGGATTAGTTTTTGGAATTATTGCTACACCATTAGTATTTTGGTATCCAATTAGAAATGCTATAAAATTTGAACAACCACCTTTTGGTATTGCTGCTGCATCAAAAGAGTTCATAATACAACATACAGATTTTGTAAATCGTTGGTTAATAAATAATGAATTTTTTGCTAATAAATTAGAACTTAATGCAAGTAATGTTTGGTGTTATGTAATAAATTCAGCAGTAATATTTATGCTAGATGTAGCTTTTTTACCAAATATAGTTTTAAATATTAGTAGAGTAGTAGTTGTATTTTTAATAATAATTGCATTAATAGGAATGATTAAACATTTTAGAGAAAATTATTTGTATAAAATGTTATTTATAACATTTATAACTTGGCTTGTAAGTTTCATTTCGTTTAATATATCACTTCCATATAGTTGTACAATGCATTCAAGATATATAACAATTATGTACTTAATTGGAATGTTATTTATAGGAAAATTTTATGAAACAACAGATAAAAAATGGCTTAAAATATTGATAAGTATATTAACAATTTTATATGTTTTGGAAACTATTGTAACTTTTGGAAGAATATTTACAATAAATTAAATGTGAAAGGAATAAATAAAATGAAATTACTTATGCATACTTGTTGTGCACCATGTAGTGTATATTGTATAGATAGTTTAAGAGCAGAAGGCATTGAACCTGTTTCATATTGGTATAATCCTAATATCCATCCATATATAGAATATAAAACTAGAAGAGATACATTAATAGAATATAGCAATATGATTAATTTTGACTTGATTATAGATGAGAATTATGGTTTAGTTGAATTTTGTAAAAATACAATTAACAACTTAGAAAACAGATGTAAAGATTATTGCTATAAAGTACGTTTAGAACAAACAGCAAAATATGCCAAAGAAAATGGATATGATGCTTTTACAACAACACTTTTAGTAAGTCCATATCAAAATCATGAAGCATTACAAGAGGTTGCTTATGAAATGGCAAATAAATATAATATAGAATTTTTATATAGAGATTTTAGAGTTGGTTTTAGAGAAGGGCAAAATAAAGCTCGCGAATTAGGTCTTTATATGCAAAAATATTGTGGTTGCATTTTTAGCGAACGGTGAACGATATGCTAGGCAAATAGAGAAAGATAAGGAAAAATATTTCAAAAAATAAAAAACAGATTAGGGAGATAGATATGGAAAATAATAAATTTTTAGAAGATTCAATTTACAATTTGTTAAACAAAATAAATGATAATAATAGAATAATGCTTCCTGCTATACAAAGAAAATTTGTATGGAATGAAGAAAAAATTTTAAAATTTGTTGATTCAATATTATTAGGTTATCCAATAGGAATATTTTTGTTTTGGGAATTAACAGGAGAATATTTAAATGATAATAGAAAGACATTTAAGTTTTATGAATTTATAAATTATTTTAATGATAGAATTGTTATTAAAAATAGAAGAATAGAAAGTTTTAAGAAAGATATAGTTGATTATAATGCTGTTCTTGATGGACAACAAAGATTGACTGCGCTAAATATATCTATAAATGGTTATATCGAGACAAAAAAGAATAAATATGGAAAAAATTCTGATGTAACCAAGAAATATTTATATGTAAATCTTTTAACTAAATCAAAAAAAGAAAAAACAGAAGATGAATTATATTATGATTTAATTTTTGTTAAAGATGAAGAAAGAGAAGAATATGAAAAAAATTTTTGGAGACCACTTAGCGAAATAGTAAACAATATAAATAATATCGAGGAAATAGAAAATTATGTAGAAAAGTTAAATATTAAGGATTCTGAAAAATTTAAGGTTTCTTCTAATATAAGAGTAATATATGATTCTTTTAAAGATATACATAAAATTCCATATTATTTAATAAAAAATGCAGATATAGATACAGTTTTAGAATTATTTGTTAGAGTAAATAGTGGAGGACAAATTCTTCAAAAATCAGATTTATTGTTCTCAACAATTATATCATCTTGGGTTGGAGGAAGAGAAAAAATAGATGATTTAATTGATGTATTAAATAGAAAAGATAAAGGGGGAATATATAAATTTGATGTTGATTATATTATGAGGACATGTTTATATTTATTAGATAAACCATTAGATATGAAGGTAAATAACTTTAAGAAAGATAATGCTATTCAAAGGATACAAAATGAGTGGGATAACATTGAAACTGCATTAAAAAATACAGTTGATTTACTTGAAGAGCGACATTTTAATGATAATAATATTACTTCATACAATGCAATAATGCCTATTGTTTACTATATATATAAAAAAGGAAATTATAAAAAGGAAGATATAAAAGAAGAGTTATTCAAATATTTTATAATAGCTCAAATTAAACAAGTTTTTGGTGGGTCTAGTAATACAATATTAAAAGATATTAGAAGTACATTAGTAGATGAAAATTATAACCTTAAAGATAAAGAATTTAGTCTAAAACAATTTGATAATTTTGAAAGTGGAAATAAGAATTTTAAAATAACTGAGGATGAGATTGATAGTTGGTTTAGATTAACAAAGGGACAATATACATATTTAGTACTTTCTTTAATTAAGGAAGGAATGGATAATGGAGTAGCTTTTCATCAAGATCATATGCATCCCAATGCTATATTAAGAGAAAATGAAGATTTTAAACCATATAAAGATAAGCTTGCAAATATTCAACTAATTCCAGCATCTAAAAACTTAAGAAAAAATAAGGAAGAACTTAAAGAGTGGATAAATAATGATAGAAAAAATAATGTGCCACAGGAATGTCCAAAGAATAGCAAAGGTGAATATATCTATGTTGAATCAAAAGATTTCATAGATTTTTATATTGCAAGGAGAAAGCTTTTGAAAGAAAAACTGTATAAAATTTTTGGATTTAAATATGATGAAAAGGAAGAAATAGATATAAAAAATGATATTAACTATTAATGATAATAAATAATATAATTATATAAGGAGAGTCACATGAATTTTAAAGTTACAGATACAATAGAGTATATAGGAGTTAATGATAAAAAAATAGATTTATTTGAAAGCCAATATGTTGTGCCTAATGGAATATCTTATAATTCATATCTTATTAAAGATGAAAAGAATGTGGTAATGGATACAGTTGATAAAGTGGCAAAAGATGAATGGTTTGATAATTTAGATAAAGTTTTATGTAAAGAAAATATTGATTATTTAGTAATTTCACATTTAGAGCCAGATCATTCAGCTAATATACAAGGACTAGCTGAAAAATATCCTAATATGAAAATTATTTTAAATTCCAGAACAGAAGTAATGATGAAGCAATTTGTAGATTTAGATTTAACTGATAGATATGTTATTGTAAATGAAGGTGATGTTATTGATGTTGGAAAGCATAAATTACAATTCTTTATGGCACCAATGGTACATTGGCCAGAAGTTATGGTAACTTATGAACAAACAGAGAAGCTTCTATTTACAGCAGATGCTTTTGGAAAATTTGGTACTTTGGATACAGATGAGGACTGGGATTGTGAAGCCAGAAGATATTATTTTAATATTGTAGGAAGATATGGTGCACAAGTACAACAATTATTAAAAAAAGTTTCAAATTTAGATGTATCAATAATTTGTCCTTTACATGGTCCTATATTAAAAGAAAATTTAAGTTATTATATTAATAAATATGATATATGGAGTAGCTATAAACCAGAAGACGAAGGAGTTTTAATAGCATATAATTCTATTCATGGAAATACACGAAATGCAATTGAAGTGTTAGAAAAAATGCTAATTACAAATGGAGCAAAAAAAGTAATAGTTTCTGATTTAGCAAGAGAAGATATGGCAGAAATTATAGAAGATGCTTTTCGTTATGATAAATTAATAATAGCTTCACCAACTTATGATATGGGTTTGTTTCCAACTACAGAAACTTTTTTAAGAAAATTGAAACATAAGAATTATCAAAATAGAAAAATAGGAATAATAGAAAATGGTTCATGGGCACCTATGTCTGCAAAGCTTATGCAAGATATTATTAAAGATATGAAAAACATAGAATTGTGTAATACAATAGTTACTATAAAAACAAGATTAAATAATGATTCAAAAGAAAGTCTTGAAAGTTTAGTAAAAGAAATTTTATCATAATATAAAAAAACACTAGACATAATAGAAAATATATGTTAATATAAAAATAATTTATAAAGATTGGAGAGAAAATTGAAAATGAATAACAGTTATGCAAAATATCAATTTTTTTATTTCGACTTTGGTTTCTTTTTTAAACTAAGGTCTATTTTGCATACTTCTGTTTTTTGTAAATAAGGTTTTCTATAAAAAATATAAGAAATATGTAAAGTAGATTTCATTAATAATGAAGTCTACTTTTTTGTTTGACCAATCGATAATTAGAAAGGAGATTTAAAATGGAAAATTTTAATAATGTAAATTTTAAAAGACAATTACCAAGCCCAGAAGAATTAAAAAAAGAAATACCACTTTCAGAAGAGGGAAAGAAAATTAAAGAAAACATGGATAATGAAATTGCCAAAATATTCAAAGGAGAAAGCCATAAATTTATTCTTATAATCGGACCATGTTCAGCAGATAGAAAAGATGCAGTATTAGATTATGTTAGTAGATTAGCTAAAGTACAAGAAGATGTTAAAGATAAATTAGTTATTATTCCAAGAGTATATACGGGCAAACCAAGAACAAATGGAATGGGATATAAGGGAATGTTACATCAGCCAGACCCGAATAAAGAACCAGATATGTATGAAGGAATAAAAGCAATTAGATTATTGTTCAAAGAAGTTATTGAAAAAACTGGATTATGTCCAGCAGATGAAATGCTTTATCCAGAAAACTATACATATTTTTCTGATCTTTTATCTTATATTGCAGTAGGAGCTCGTTCAGTAGAAAATCAACAACATCGTTTAGTATCATCTGGTATGGATATTCCTGTTGGTATGAAAAATCCAACAAGTGGAGATGCTACAATTATGTTAAATTCAATTAAAGCAGCACAAAGTGCACATACATTTATTTATAGAGGTTGGGAAGTGGAATCTACTGGAAATGATATGGTTCATGCTATTTTAAGAGGAAGTGTAGATAAATTTGGAAAAAATCATCCTAATTATCATTATGAAGATTTAAAAAATTTATATGATTTATATTATAACGAAGGTTATAAAAATCCAGCACTTATAGTAGACACAAATCATTCAAATAGTGGTAAAAAGTATTTAGAGCAACCTAGAATAGCAAATGAGGTTCTTCATGCAATGAGACATAGTGAAGATATTAAGAAAATGGTAAAAGGACTTATGATAGAATCTTACATAGAAGATGGTTCACAAAAAGTTGAAGAAGGTATATATGGAAAATCTATTACAGATCCTTGCTTAGGTTGGGAAAAAACAAAAGAATTAATCTATATGATATCAAATCAAATTAAATAGTATAATATTTAAACTTTTATAACATCATAATAATAAATATATAATTTTAAGAGGTGTTATGAAAAGTATTTGGAATAATCAAGAAAAACTTAAATTTAGTGATTTAAGCGAGAATATTGAAACTGATGTATGTATTATTGGTGGAGGAATTACTGGAATTTCTACGGCATATAATTTAATACAATCTAAAAAGAATGTGGTTGTTTTAGAAAAGAATTGTATTAGTTCACATACAACTGGTGGAAGTACAGGAAAAATAACTAGTCAGCATGGATTAATATATAAATATTTATATGAAAGCAATGGTAAGGAATATGTACGAAAGTATTTTGAAGCAAATGAAGAAGCAATAAAGAACATTGAGGAAATAATACAAAAAGAAAATATTGAATGTGATTTTGAAAAAAGAGATTCCTATGTTTTTACTGAGCAAGGAATTAAAATGGATAATATAAAGCAAGAAGTTGAATATGCAAAGAAAATTGGTATAAATGCAAAGTTAATAACAGAGATTGATTTACCAATAAATATAGTTGGAGGCATAAAATTTGAAAATCAAGCACAATTTAATCCAGTGAAATATGTGCTTGGTTTAGTAAATAGTATAATTAGTAAAGGTGGAAAAATATTTGAAAATTCAAAGGTTATTGATATAGAAGAAAAAAATGATAGATATATTGTAAGTACAAATAAAGGTACTGTAAGTGCTAAATATGTAATATTAGCTACAAGATATCCAATAATGAATTTTCCAGGTTATTATTTTTTGAAAATGTATCAATCTACATCTTATGCAATGGTATTTGATACAAATACTCAATTAGATACAACAGGATTTTATATTAATGCTGAACAACCAACAATATCATTAAGGACAATAAAATATAAGAATAAAAATATGTTATTAATTGTAGGATGTGATTATAAAACAGGTTCTAAAATTGCTGGAAATCCATTTAAATATTTAGAGAATAAAGTAATGAGCATGTATCCAAATTCCAAAAAAATAATAGAATGGACTGCTGAGGATTGTATTAGTTTAGACAAAATTCCATATATAGGTAATTTTTCTAATGTTATGAAAAATATGTACGTGGCAACAGGATTTAACAAATGGGGAATTACAACTTCTAATATATCTGCTGAGATTATTTCAGATCAAATTTTAGGAATAAAAAATAAATATGAAGATATTTTTAAAAGTTCAAGATTAAATCCAATAAAAAATAAGGAAGAAATGATGAATATGATAAAGGAATCTGGAAATGGAATTGTATTAAAAAAAATAAAAGATACTCCAAATCCAACATGTTCTCATTTAGGTTGTACATTGTCTTGGAATGCAATTGAAGAAACTTGGGATTGTCCATGTCATGGTTCACGATTTACGAAGGAACGGAAAAGCAATTGAAGGTCCAGCTATAAAAGATATAGAAATGAAGCAAACTCATCATAATTGATGAGTTTATTAAATGTAACATGATTTTTATGGAAAAAATAGATTATATGTGATAAAATGTCCTAGTAAATAATTCTAAGGAGGAATATTTTGGATAAATTAGTAGTTATAGATGGAAATAGTATTTTAAACAGAGCATTTTATGGAATTATGGGAAGTAAAATGTTGCAAACATCAGATGGAACATATACAAATGCAGTGTATGGCTTTTTGACAATTATGTTTAAATTAATTGAAGATTTAGAGCCTAAATATATGGTAGTAGCATTTGATTTAAAAGCACCAACCAAAAGACATGAATTATATAAAGAATATAAAGGTACAAGACATGGTATGCCAGATGAACTTGCGAGTCAAATGCCAATAATAAAAGAGGTATTATCTGCTATGAATATAACTGTTATTACAAAAGAAGGTTATGAGGCTGATGATATTTTAGGTACACTTTCAAGATATGGAGAAGCTAATGGTTTAGAAGTAGTTTTACTTACAGGAGATAGAGATTCTTTCCAACTTGCTACTAATCAAACAATTATAAGAATTCCTAGAACAAAACAAGGAAAAACAGAAACTGAAAATTTTGATAGAGAAAAGATAATTGAAACTTATGGGGTTGAACCAATACAACTTATAGAAGTAAAAGGATTAATGGGAGATACATCAGACAATATTCCAGGAGTTCCTGGTGTTGGAGAAAAAACAGCTTTAAACTTAATAAAAGAATATGGTAATATAGATAATTTATATGAAAAAATAGAAAATGGAGAAGCTCAGTTAAAAGGAAAACTACTTGAAAACTTAGTTAACAATAAAGAACTTGCATATCTTTCAAGAGAGCTTGGCAGAATAGACATAGATAGTCCAATAGAAAAAGATTTAGATAAATTTAAAATTGTTGAGTGGGATAAGGAGAAAGTTTTAGAATTATTTAAAACTTTAAGATTTAACAAATTTATCGAAAGATTTAATTTAGAAACAGATGGAGAAAAAGAAATTCAAGAATTGTTTGAGATTGTTGATATTACTGCTAAGGAAGCAAGAGATATTTTGGAAAATGATGAAAAAATTTATTATTATTTTGAAAAAATAGAAACTTCAAAGAAATTAATTATAAAAAAAGAAATAAAAAATCTTTATTTATCTAAGGAAAATAAAGTATATGTATTAGATTTTGAATTGAATAAAGATTATATAAAAGAAATTTTCGAAGATAAAAACCTTTTAAAAGTAGGATATGAGCAGAAAGTTGATTACATTATTTTAAAGGAAAATGGCATAAATCCGGAAAATCTTATGTATGATATTCGTATTGCTGGATATTTACTAAATTCAGTTTCTAATGCATATAGTATAGAAGAATTAGCTAGATTATATTTGAATATAGATTTTTCTAGTTATTCTTCAAAAGAAAGTGTTGGAGAGCAAACTAGTTTGTTTGATGAACCAACAGAAGATAAGAAAAATGACTTTAATTCTGCTATGTATGCAAATGTAATTTTTAGATTAGAAAAAGTGCTTACAGATGAATTAGAAAAAATTGATAGTTTAGAATTGTTTAAAAATATAGAAATGCCGGCAGCAGAAGTTTTAGCAGATATGCAATATCAAGGTGTATATGTTGATCAAAGAGAAATTGTTAAATTTGGCGAGAAATTAAAAAAAAGTTTAGAAGAATTAAAAATAGACATTTGTAAAATGGCTGGCGAAGAATTTAACATTAATTCTACTAAACAACTTGGTGAAATATTATTTGAAAAATTAGGACTAACAATAGCTAAGAAAACTAAAAGTGGATATAGTACAGATGTAGAAACTTTGGAAAAAATAAAGGATGAACATCCTATTATAGAAAAAATATTAGAATATAGAAAACTTATGAAACTAAATTCTACTTATGTAGAAGGGATGATTCCGTTTATAAATGAAAAAACAGGCAGGGTTCATACATATTTTCATCAAACAGTTACAGCAACAGGCAGAATTAGTAGTACAGAACCAAATTTGCAAAATATTCCAACAAGAACAGAATTAGGTAAAAAAATAAGAAAATTTTTTAAAGTTGATAGTAAAGATAAAATATTTGTTGATGCTGATTATTCACAAATCGAACTTAGAGTTTTAGCACATATGTCAAAAGATGAAATCATGGTAGATGCATTTAATCAAGATGCTGATATTCATGCAATTTGCGCATCACAAGTTTTTGATGTGCCACTTGAAAAAGTTTCAAAACAATTAAGAAGTAGAGCAAAAGCTGTTAATTTTGGTATTGTATATGGAATTAGCGAATTTGGTTTAGCAGAACAGATTGATATAAAAAGAAATGAAGCTAAAAAATATATAGATCAATATTTAACTAAATATTCAGGCATAAAACAATTTATGGATGATATAGTAGAAGAAGCAAAAGAAAAAGGATATGTAGAGACTATATATCATAGAAGAAGATATATTCCAGAATTAAAATCTAATAATTATATGGTTAGAAAATTTGGAGATAGGGCTGCCATGAATACTCCTATTCAAGGTACTGCTGCGGATATAATGAAAATTGCTATGATTAAAGTATATAATGAATTGAAAACAAGACATTTAAAATCTAAAATTGTTTTACAAATACATGATGAACTTTTAATTGAAACTTATTTAGATGAAAAAGATGAAGTAAAAGAAGTACTAAAAAATTCTATGGAAAGTGCAGCAAAACTTTTAGTACCATTAGTTGTTGATGTAGAAGAAGGTATAAGCTGGTATCAAACAAAATAATATACAAAGGAGAAATTTTAATTTGAAATATATAAAAAAAGTAGTTTTAATTTTTATTATTACAATAATATTGTTATTTATATTTTTAAATTTTAAAAAAGTTATTTTAAAACAGTTGTATCCAAAGATTTATAGTGAATATGTTGAGGAATATGCAAGAGAGTACAATTTAGATGTTAATATAGTATTTGCTATTATTAAAAATGAAAGCAATTTTGATAAGGATGTAAGCTCTAATAAAGGTGCTATTGGACTTATGCAAATAATGCAAGAGACAGGAAACGAAGTTGCAAATAAATTAAATATTTCAAATGCAAACTTATCAGATGCCAAAACTAATATACAAATAGGAACTAAGTATTTTTCTGAATTATATAAAAAGTATAATAATACAGAACTAGCTTTGGCAGCGTATAATGCTGGCACAGGAAATGTAGATAAATGGGTAGAAAAAGGAATCATAAATAGTTCTGGTGATAATGTTGAAAATATACCATTTAAAGAGACTAATATGTATGTTAGAAGAGTTATTCAATCTGAAAAGATTTATGAATCTTTATATGAATAATACGCTTGAAAAAAAATATTATTTGATATATAATAAAAATCTATGTTGATTTTAAAAATATATATCTAAAAGGTGGTATTATGGTAGTTAGTATAATATTAATAATTGTAGGTTTTATACTACTTATAAAAGGTGCAGATTTTTTAGTAGATGGAGCAAGTAATATAGCTCAAAAATTTCATATTCCAGAAATTATAATTGGTCTTACTATTGTTTCAATAGGAACATCAATGCCAGAATTAGTAGTTAGTGTTAATTCTGCGTTACATGGTCATTCAGATATTGCAATTGGCAATGTTGTAGGAAGTAATTTAGCTAATGTAATGTTAATTTTAGGTTTGTGTGCAGCTATAAAACCATTATTGATGAAAAAACAAAGTAGAATTTTTGAAAGTCCTATGGCTTTATTTGCAACCGTTATGTTTTTTATAATGTGTAATACAGGTAAAGAAAATATTGAAACAGTTTCAAGAGCAGAAGGATTTATTTTACTTATTTGTTGTGTTTTATTTATTGTATATAATATAATAATGGCTAAAAGAGGAGAGGCTTTTGATAAAGAAGAAGGTGCAGAAGAACAAGTAAGTCATGAGATAATGCCAACATGGAAGTCATTATTGTTTGTTGTAATAGGAATTGTTGCTTTAAAGTTTGGTGGTGATTTAGTTGTTGATAACTCTGTTAATATTGCTACATTATTAAATATAAGCGAAACTTTAATTAGTTTAACTATTGTTGCAATAAGCACAAGTTTACCAGAACTCATAACTTCTGTTACTGCAACAATAAAAGGCGAAACTGATATGGCAATAGGAAATATCCTAGGCTCACAATTATTTAATATACTTTTAATAATAGGAACTTCTGCTGTTCTTTCACCTATAACTTATAAAACTTCATATAATACAGAAATGATGTTATTAGTTATTGCATCATTATTCCTTGTAATATGTCCATATATAGGACATAAAAATCATTTAGGTAGATGGCAAGGTGTAATATATGTACTTTCATATTTTGCTTATATGGTAAGATTAGTTTATATGAATATAGCTTAAAAAATGATAGATTTATTTCTATCATTTTTTATAGAATATTTTTTTATGAAAGCTTTAATTTAACTTTGAAATAAAGTATTGAAAAATGAAATAACTTGTGATAGAATGAATTCGTTCGGGGAAAAATTCCTAATGGACAAGTATATGAAACATATCATGGGAGGTTTTAACATGAAAGATTATTTAGCAATCGAAAGCGTTAGCGCTTTGGAAATTTTGGATTCAAGAGGAAATCCAACAGTACAAGTTGAAGTAACAACAGTTGGAGGATTTAGTGCAATAGCTATGGTTCCATCTGGTGCATCAACAGGAAGCTTTGAAGCTGTTGAACTAAGAGATGGGGACAAATCAAGATATATGGGTAAAGGTGTTTTAAAAGCAGTTGAAAATGTAAACAAAATAGTTGCACCTGCTATCGAAGGCATGAATGTATATGATCAAGTTGCAATAGATAAAGCTCTTATCGAATTAGACGGAACAGAAAACAAAGGAAAATTAGGAGCAAATGCTACTTTGGGTGTATCTTTGGCAGTAGCAAAAGCAGCAGCTGCTTCATTAGGAATGGAATTATATAACTACATTGGTGGAGTAAACGCAAAAGAATTACCAGTACCAATGATGAACATTATGAATGGTGGTAAACACGCTGACAGTACATTAAGTGTACAAGAATTTATGATTATGCCAGTTGGAGCAAAAACTTTCTCAGAATGTTTAAGAATGTGTGCTGAAATTTATCATAACTTAAAGAAAGTTTTAAATGCAAAAGGATTAGCTACTGGTGTTGGAGACGAAGGTGGATTTGCACCAAATGTTAAAGACGAAGATGAAGCTTTATCTTTAATTATGGAAGCTATCGAAAAAGCTGGATATAAAGCAGGTGAAGAAGTTTGCTTAGCATTAGACGTAGCAGCTACTGAAATGTATGATGAAGCTAAAAAAATAGGTAAAGATGGAATGTATCATTTCTGGAAAATCGGTGTTACAAAAACAACAGAAGAAATGATTGCTTTCTATGAAGATTTAGTAAATAGATATCCAATTATTTCAATCGAAGATGGTTTAGCAGAAGAAGATTGGGATGGATGGAAAGTATTAACAGAAAGATTAGGAAACAAAATCCAATTAGTTGGAGACGATTTATTTGTTACAAATATTAAAAGATTACAAAAAGGTATCGATTTAGGAGTATCTAATAGTATTTTAATTAAATTAAATCAAATTGGTACTTTAACAGAAACTTTAGATGCAATCGAACTTGCTCATAAAAATGGTATGACAGCTGTTGTTTCTCACAGAAGTGGTGAAACAGAAGATACAACATTAGCTGATGTTGCTGTTGCTACAAATGCAGGACAAATTAAAACAGGTGCACCATGTAGAACAGATAGAGTTGCTAAATATAATAGATTATTAAATATCGAAAATCAATTAGGAGATGTAGCTACATATTCAGGTCGTAAAGCATTAAAAAGATAATTGATGTATATTGTATAAAAAAGAAAGCTTATTAATAAGCTTTCTTTTTTAGCTATTTATATAATAAATAATATATATTTTAAGTAATATAATATAAATGTAAAAAAATTGTTAAAAATGTTAAAAAAGTTATTGACTTTTTTGAATCAAAGTGATAGACTATAAAAAGTCGCTGAGAGGTGGCAAATTTATATGAAGTTGATACAAAAAAATATTTTAAAAAGTTTTAAAAATGTGTTGACAACATATAACAAAATATGTTAAAATAAATCTCGTTGACGACGAGAAATCGATTGTCAAAAAGAAGAAAAGTACATTGAAAAATAAACAATAAAATATCCTTTAAGAGAAACCAAGCGGTAG